>Ga0116229_10002462_pt1 | contig 29989 bp, 25 predicted proteins | sample S1TSphgellanicum_3_FD_87313 | JGI IMG/M metagenome (GOLD analysis project Ga0116229, IMG submission 87313) | Host-associated microbial communities from peat moss isolated from Minnesota, USA - S1T2_Fc - Sphagnum magellanicum MG | ecosystem: Host-associated > Plants > Peat moss > Unclassified...
GCTCGCTCCCGCTCAACGTCTCTGGAGCCAGGAGCTCTGGCGATGGAGTGAGGGGGAGGGGTTGGTAGGTGGTAGGTAGGAGGGGGGAGGTAGGTGGTAGGTAGGACGGGGGAAGGTAGGTGGTAGGTAGGACAGGGGGAGGTAGGTGGTAGGTAGGACGGGGGAAAATTTTGGGGTAGAGAAGAGGTGGAAAAAAAAAAAAAAAATCGGGCAGGGAGGATGGGATTTTCGTCCATCCAGAAAAAAGCCTCAACGGGCTCATCCGCAACTGGTGCATTGGTGGGTGCTAATTCACTCCAGACCCTTGTTGACATATATGTCAAATGTGGGAGTCTAGAGGCAGCTTGGAAAGTTTTCAACAGCATGCACACACATGGTATCATTCCTTGGAACGCCCTAATTTTGGGACATCTGGCATGTGGGCAAGCACAGAAGGTGTTAGGATTATCTCGACAAATGCAAAGGGAAGGGGTGAAGCCCGACCGTGTTACAGTTGTGGGGATTTTGAATGCATGTGCAAGTGTAGGTGCACTGAAAGAGGGGCAGCATGTCCATGAACAGATCATTCAATGTGGTTTGCAGTCCAATCCAAACGTGAGTAGTAGCCTTGTTGACATGTATTCCGAATGTGGGAGTCTGGAGGATGCTATGACAGAGTTTAACAGAATGCCCCAACACAATGCGGTTGCTTGGAATGCAGTGATCTCAGGCCATGTGAAATGTGGGCAAGGGATGAAGGCATTAGCATTGTATCGGGAAATGCAACAGAAAAGGGTGCAGCCAAACCTTGAGACTTTTGTTGGAGTTCTGAATGTGTGTGGCAGTCTGAGTACATGTGTCAGTGTGGGTGCACTTGATGAGGGCAGGCATGTCCATGAACAGATCACATTGAACACAGTCTCGAGTCAGATGTGGTTGTGAGTAGTAGCCTTGTTGAGATGTATGTCAAATGTGGGAGCATGGAGGATGCCTGGAAAGTGTTCAATAAGATGCTCACCCATGATCTGGTTGCTTGGAATGCCATGATTTTGGGACATGTGAAATATGGACAAGGGCAGAAAGCAATAGCATTGGCTCAGGAAATGCAGCAAGATGGGTTGGAACCAGACCCTGTCACTTTTGCTGGGGTTCTTAGTGCCTGTGCCAGTTTAGGGGCACTCGGAGAGGGCAGATGTGTTCATGAATGGATTGTTCAATGTGGGTTGGAGTCTGATGTGGATTTGGGTAGTAGACTTGTTGACATGTATGCCAAATGTGGGAGTATAGAGGAGGCTTGGAGAGTGTTCAACATAATGCCCACAGACAATTTGGCAAAGTGGAATCCCATTCTTGAAGCCTATGCCATATATGGGCATATTAACGAACTCCTGGACTTTTTGAACTCTTGGACTTTTTGAACAGATGTGTGATGAAGGTGTAAAGATAGATAAACTCACTTTCCTTTCTCTTCTCTCAGCTTGTGGTCGTGCAGGCCTAGTGGATAAATCTCTGTACTACTTTGGATCCATGACTTCAGATCACAGGATTTCTGCAACTGAAGAGCACTACACCTGCATGGTTGACCTTCTTGGCTGTGCTGGCTGGCCGGATGAGGCAGAGGATCTGATCAAGATGATGCCTTGTGAACCCAGTGCTTCTCTGTGGAAAGCCTTGCTTGGGGCTTGCAAAATTCATAGTAATGTGGAGATGGGAGAACAAATTGCAAAATGAGTTCTTGAAGTAGATCCCAAAGATGCCACATGTTATGCACTTATGTCAGAAATCCATGCTGCTACTGAAAAACTGTGAAGTAATGCAAACACTCCTCAACAAAAGTTGAAAGGAGATGCAGGGAAACAAGTGGGTTGCACCTGGATTGAGTTGCATAATGAGGTGTGTTCAATAAAAGTAAATGAGGAAAGACACCCACAGAAATACTTGCAGAGGTCAATAGATTCTTTGCCTACAGGAAGCAGATTTGGGTCCATGTCACATACCAAATTTGTTTTACACAATGTAATGGAAGAAGGAAAAGGGTATTGTCTGTGTTGCCAGATAATTTGGGGCTTATGTTACTGTGATAAGCCCAAATTCTGGCAGTTGCATTTGGGCTTATCAAGGGTTATAGGGCAGCATTTTGTTGGTAGTATGGGGTGAAAAACTCTTATGACCGAGGGAGAGCAAACTCTGCTGCTTCATGTTAAGAAGCTTAAACTCCTAGTGGTACTAGGAAGATGCTCAAGCATCACAAGTAATCTGCCAGGTGTTGGTGTTGTAATCATGGATTCTGGAGCATAGATGATGAGCTTGTGGGCTGTCCAGAGGAACAGAAGCCTCGGGTGTGAAGGACAGGAAGGCCATTTGCTGAGCTTGAGAAGCAGCACCCTTGATCGAGTGCATCACCAACTTTGTGAGCATGGACATTCATGGTCAACATGCTCTTGGCAACTGGAGCTTCAAGCTCTATGGTACAAACAGTGGAAGAAATGCAGGTTTATGTATATATTTTGTGTATTTACATTTTCATGTTCACAATGTACATTGCAGGTTTTGTACATTGTAGATGGGTCTTGACGCTGTACTCAGGTTTGTCTCCTGTGGGTGGTGCATGAATCAACTTTTTTGGCTGTAACGCCCACATCAATGGATAGTAAAGGTGCAATTGCAGTTGCTTATGGACTTTTGATGCCTGATATGAACAATATCATTTGGACATTGCAAAACTTTACAGCAGTGCATACATGGTGAATCCAGAAGTGAATAATGTATAAAAATTTCACCAACCTCATTACCAGTTGCTATATTCATAGCAAATGTGACCACGTTCTTCATCTTTGCAAGACCCATACATCAGCAGATCTGCCTGTAGCAAGAGTTACTGTAAGATTGTCAATCCACCATGGTAGTTCTGGAATGTTTTCATAATTGTCACATGGGTGACCATATATAATTATCAAGTTGACAATCACTATTGGAGCCTATACCTGTTTCACCTAAACCAGTTCCAATTTAATCATTACTAGAACTCTACTAATGGCCAATAGACTAGAATTTAGACACTTGCACACAAAACAAAGTGATCATTCTCACAGTGATGAAAACAACTGGACTTGCTCAGCATGATTGCAAAGAGAGCAATCTTTGCAATGAACTTGATGGCAATATGGCATTAGATGCACATAATGCAGATTTTTCAACTGCAGCATGGAGCACCGAGATGTGTGTTCTTATGGGTCCATATGCAGTGCCAGTTTCTTGCTATGAATACACAGACATGTTAACACCCTTTCTTCTTCTTCTAAATTATGTAACACAAATGCAGTATGTGGCACATACTGTACCTCCATCAGAGCAGGTAACCTCTTTGGTTCAACATGCATCTCAGTGATTTGTAGTCGGTCTTGATCATCTACTGTAAATGAATGCACCTGATGATTCACCTGCATCTGGGTGCAACAAGGTTGTTTCTTCACACCCTTTCCAGCCTCTGTTGATGAACATTTACACTTTTATCCTACTCACCAGCAGCAGAATAGATGTTTGATAGCAACACATAGCCACCATCATTTGCAGAGTCCACCTCCAGAAACTTGTCTTGCAATGTGTTCTCCCATATCCACATGACCATGAACTCTGCAAGCACTGAGCAAGGCCTTCCACACAGAAACACTGGGTTGACAAAGCATTGTTGTAATCAGACCCTCTGCCTCATTAAGAAAACCGGCCCGGCCAAGAAGATCAACCATGCAAGCATAGTGCTCCACTGTTGGAGATTTATTGTAGACAAAGCCCATGGATTCAAAGTACTGCAGGCCTTCATCCAATAGGCCTGCATGGCTACAACCTGAGAGAAGAGAAGTGAAAGTGACGTTATCTGTCCCTACACCTTTACACATCCTTTCAAAATGTCCAAGAGCTTCCTCATGCCCATGCATGGCATAGCCTCCCAGCATGGCATTCCAAGAGGCAACATCCCAGGTACATGTCTTGTTGAACACTCTGTAAGCATCCTCTATGCTTCCACATTTGGCATACATGTCAACAAGACCACTAACCATAAACTCATCAGACCCATAGCCACGTTTATGGATCTCTTTCTCAACACGCCTACCTTCTTCAAGTGCCATTACAATGGCACATGCATTCAGTACCCCAAGAAATGTGACAGTGTCTGGCTCCACCCCTTCCCGTTGCATTTGATGAAATAATTCCAACCCCTTCTGACCTTCACCACATTTTACATGTCCTGAAATCATGGCACTCCAAGCCACCGTATTGTGTGAGGGCATCTCATTGAACACTTTTGAAGCATCCTCTATGCTCCCACATTTGGCATACATGTCAACAAGGCTACTGCCCAGAAATACATCAAGGTTCAACCTTCTGCGAGTGATCTCTTCATGAGCACACCTGCCCTCTCTAAGTGCTTCCAAACTGGCACATGCCTTCAGAACCCCCACTAAAGTCACAGAGTCTGGCTCTATGCCTTCCTGTTGCATTTGTTGGAACAATGCTAATGCCCTGTGCCCTTACCCACATTTCACATATCCCGATTGCATTCCAAGAGAATACATCGTGTGTGAGCATTTTGTCAAACACTCTCCAAGCATCCTCTATGCTCCCACATTTGGCATACATATCAACAAGGCTACTACCAACAAAAGCATTAGACTCAAAACCGCTTTCAATAATCTGCTGATGAACACGCCTACCCTCTTCAAGTACCTCTATCCTGGCACACACACTCAGAACCCCTAGGAAAGTCATGAAGTCTGGCTGCACCCCTTCCTGTTGCATTTGTTGAAATAATGCTAATGCCTTCTGCCCTTGCCCACATTTCACCTTTCCAAAAATCATGGCATTCCAAGGCACCACACCACGTGTGGGCATCCTGTTGAACACACTGCAAGCATCCTTTATCCTCCCACATTTGGTGCACATGTCAACAAGACTACTACCAACAAACAGATTGGATTCACAACCACAGTCAGTGATCTGTTTGTGAATATGCCTAGCCTGTTCCAGCACTATTATGCTGGCACATGCATTGATAGCACCCACAAAAGTGACAGAATTTGGTTTCACCCCTTCATGCTGCATTTCTTCATAAAGTGCTAAAGCCTTCTGCTCCCGTCCACACTTCACATATCCCAAAATCATCACATTCCAAACAACCACATCACATGCAGGCATGCTGTGGAACACTTTGAAAGCATCCTCCATACTACCACATTTCACATACATTTTGATAATTCTGGTGGTCACATTTACATTAGAGTCAAAACTACTCTTAATTATCTGTTCATGAATGCATTTGCCCTCTTCAAGTGCCCGCAAACTGGCACACGCATTGAGGATTCCAATAAAAGTGACAGGATCTGGCTCTACACCCTCGTGCTGCATTTGTTGCGACAAGGCCAATGCCTCCTGTCCTTGTCCACATTTCACCAGTTCCAAAATCATGGCATTCCAAGCAATCACACCATGTTTCGGCATACTGTTGAACACTCTCCAAGCCTCCTCCATGCTCCCACATTTGGCATACATGTCAACAAGGCTATCACCCACATAGCTATCTGTCTCACAGCCACTGACTATGATCTGTGTATGGATGTGTCTGCCCTTTTCAAGAGCTCATAAACCAGCACAAGCATGGAGCATTCGAGCAAATGTGAATTTGTCAGGAACAATGCCTTCTTGTTGCAATTTTTGGAAAAGCTCCATCATCTCATCATATTGCCCAGCCTTTGCATGTTTTGCAAGCCTTGTATTCCATGAAAAAATGCTTGATTGTAGAGTGCCTGGTGTGATTACATCCAGTTCTGCTTGCACCCACAGCGGGTTAAATTTGCTATTGAGCCAAAGTGCCTTCTGTGTCTTTTTATGCTTGAAATCAGGATACTTGCATCTGCCTGCAATCCAAAACCAAGTGAAGCTAATCCATCTCTGCTTTCCTAGCAGCTTAGTGCAGAGCTAGACATGAGAATTCATGATCAAGAACAGTCAAGCAACTTCCTTATTACATCAAGGAGAGAACATGTATTCAGTACCTTCTCCGGCCTGTTATCCCACCACTGTGAAGGATCCACAAAGAACTCCTGCCACAGTTTCTCTACGATCATTTTCTTGCCTGCCACAAACTGCAGGAACTGATCAGAAACCTCACCCAGTGTCTCCATTCCTCATCTCCTGGTCCATGTTCAATACTCCATATAAGCAGCCTTATGGTACAACAATCAGCTACCTACTGCAGGTCGGGATTAAGGTAGAACCAATAAAGAGAACCATTCGCCACACCGTAAAACCTAAACCTACCCAGCATCTCAATTCTTCATCTCCTGGTTCATGTTCAATCTGCCATATATGAAATGCAGATTGGTACAAGAATCAGAAACCTGTTGCAAGTTGGGATTCAGGTAGAATCAGTGCAGAGAAAAAACCCTAAACCTAACCCAGCATCTCAATTCTTCATCTCCTGGCCCATGTCCAATCCTCCATATATGACAAGCAGATTGGTACAAGAATTAGCTACCTATTGCAAGTTAGGATTCAGGTAGAATCAGTGACGAGAACAATTTCACAAACCATAAACCCTAATTCCCCAACCCATCATCTCGATTCTCCTGGTCCATGTACAATCCTCCATAATGCAGCGTGGTGCAAGAATCAGGTATCTATCGCAAGTTGGGATTCAGGTAGAATCGATGAAGAGAACAATTTCCACAATGTGGGATTTTAGCAGAAGAAGAAGTACAGGAAGAGAAGACGTAGACAGCCTTACCATTGCTGTCAGCGCTCAGCGTGCCCTTGATTTCGCTCCTCGATTGCGCTCAAGGAAGAGCTGCAGGCGACTGGAGAAATTGTTGGGGATAACGACAGTGCACTGCCGGCCAATAAACCAGGTTCCTGACGGGCCTGCTGAGCCATTTGATGCCCTCAGACGACGGAATCCTCCTCCCCGCACTCACCACTTGCACTTCCCCAACTAATGAACACATTCCTCCCCCAAAAACATACAGCAACAACAACACAACACGCGCACACACCTGATCACCTATTCACCATTCACACTTAAATTGATGAAGAGATAAGCTTATAAAACGTCAAACAACAACGACAACAACAACAAACAAGACAAGCAGACATACACACACATCTTGTCATGAACGACACGGTTGAATTTGATGGAGAGATGCTATCTCAAGGGGTACTTTCAGAGACATGAAACAACAACAGCAACAAAAAAGCACACACAGAAGCACTCACACACCCGTTCTTTCACATATTATTATTCATCACGAACAACACGGCTGAGGTTGATGGAGGAACAAGCTTCATGGGTGGTGAAGCAAATTAGGGTTTAGGGTTTTGAATGGAATTTTTGGTTTAGGCTTTCTCACATGAACTTTGTTTTAGGGTTTGGGGTTAAGCACATGGTTTAGGGTTTGGCATGGGGTTTCGGCTAATGTTATATGTATTTTATTTCAGTTTTGCACATAGTTTAGGGTTTTGGATAGGGTTTAGGCTAATGTTCTGTGTAGGATACTTTGTTTTGGAGATCTGGATAAGGCAAACTAAGATAATACCTTGGCAGCTTCAACACAGGTTTATCAATTAATTAATTAATTAATTAAATTTGAAGATTTCCCTTGCCAAAATTGAATGTTCCTTAATATATTACAATATTCTCTTCTTTCCTTCACAAACTTCAGTTCTTTGAGAAAAAAGAATTACAAAAATTTCAACATTTCTGAAAATAATATACTTTTAGTGTCTAAGTGACAAGGTATTTAGTCTATTCACATTTGAAGACCATATGCTTAATGGTTTGCATTCATAGTAGAAGAAGATTGACAATCAACTCCAAAGTATATTATAACCAAAAAGGAAGAAGGACAAGAATTTAATCCTTATTGTATTCTTGCACTGCATATGTTGTATACCAACTTAGGTTACACTTATATTTTTATTACACTGATACAAAATTGATACATAAGGTGGTTGTCTTTTCTTTTTTGCAATAGAAATGATGACATAAAACAAAAGAAATGCAAATCAACATATATACAATTTGAAAAAATAGATTGGATTAAACACTCAATATTCCTATGTCAATCTTTTCGTTTAGACGTCACCTTGTATTTGTCAATATCTTTTTCTAACAATTTTGAAACTATGACTCTCACATTAAATCTTTTTTTTTAGACTAAATCATTTTTTAAACATCACAAAAGGAAGCTTACACACTCACATCTCCCTTCACATTCTTTAATGGAAATCCCTAATTCAAACATTTCATTTATTTTCATAATTTATCTTAATCTCTAAACATGATCGCCCTAAATAGATATTAACATGAGGACACTCAAATTCGTATCATTTTGACATCATATTTTTTTCAACTTCTAGATTTTGCACTCTCTCCAAGTTCCCATTGGCATAATGCAAGACCTCCAAACCTTGGAACCTAGACTTTGTCATCATATCCAATCCTCTTTCTTTTATTCAAGCAAAGATACATAAAAAAAACAAAAACCCATTTCAATTTCTACCCTACTATATTCAACTATTGATCATTGCACAACCAAAGTTTTTGGATCATCTATTCAATAAAATAATGACACACATCACACAATAACAAGTTGGACAAAAAAACACTCACACACAATACTTAGCTATTCAATCCCCCTATGTCCATGCCTTCATCCTATATATATCTTTGTGATCCACCTCTTTTTCTTTGTATATACCAATTTCCATAAAACCATTCTTGGTCATGCAATTCACAAGGCATTCCACTCCAACCAAGAAAAGCATGTTCCACAAAAAACATTGGTCCTTTATGTAGTGGTTTTGCATTAATTAGAATCCTCTTAAATCCGCATCATCACATCAAATAAGCATCACCAATCACCAAAATAGATAGTTAAACAAGGAAACCTTGCAATTGTAAACACACACCACTCCTAACCCATTGGTTCTGTATGTTGTTAATCATCATGCACAAAGGCCAAAAGCTCAACAAAGTACATCCCAAATTAAATGAGACAAAAAACCATAATCTCAAATTGTCCACTTTCTGGACATATTTTGTTCACATTATCATCAATTTTGTTTTGTTACCAATTTGTGCAATCAAAAAAAATTCATCTTGTGTGAAATATTATGGGGTGTGCTATGAATTTGGGGAATATCATTAAGAAAACTTGTATTTGCACATACCTACTTGATGGTTATAGATTATCTTTGGAAACAAATATAACATTTTATATAAAATATTTTCATAACTAAGGTTCATGGGAACTTTTAAGTTATGAGAATATTTTCACAACCAAGGATCCCCAAAAAAAATATTTTATTTTCAGGAAGTGACAAAATTTTGTGAGAAAAACATGACTTATATTAAAATAGCAAGCATTCCAAAAGGGTGGCAATATGTTCCTAGATGGCATGTCAATGGTAAATGACACTGAAAAATAAGCACATCCATGCACTTTACATTTTTTTTGTAAGAATATCATTTTATTTTATTTTTACAACATTTCCTGAATATTGTGGAGAGTGTTTTCAAAAAATCCCAACTAGGTCTTACATCAAGTCAAATCTTCATGGTGGGGCATTACCAAAATTTAGGCTTTCCTTGGCGCCCACCTTGAAGGCCCTTGTTTCGGTAAAGCCCCACCCTAGAGCTTTATCTTAAACAAAAAAGCTATAAAATGAATGTTAACAAATCAAAATTTGAATCAAAATCTATTGAAAAATATTCAATTTTCCCTCAAAGTTTGAATTTTTTTCTTCCAAAATATAAGGAATATGTGAAAGAAAAAAAATCATATTTGTACAAAATTTTGCACACAAAAGAAACGTTAAGCATCACATGTAATGCCAACGATCTCAAACATTACCACATTACCTCAAGGAACCTATTGAAAATATGACAATTAATGCCCCCTTAAACCTTGTGACGTTATTAGTGGCAAACTCTCACAAATCCCACAAATTTGATAATCCAATTTTTTTTTTGTAACTCCTTAAAATTATTACAAGAGTCTCAATATGACTAGTTCATTTTCTAACCATTTCAACTACATGAACACACAAAAAGTGATTTGTGTCATTTTGGTCATCAATTCATCAATGTTTCAATCTCCTAAACAAAGTTTTTTTTAAATTTAGTATTATAAAGGTCCTAATCCTTCAACTAGACCTAAACATCAAATTTTCATAATTTTCGCATTTAATACATTAAATGGAGGCACCCTTTGTTGTCTTGCAAATTTGGTGGGTTATTTTTTTATTTTTTTATTTGAATTATTATTTCATCGTTATCTCATTTATTAACAAAAAATTAACTTCATGTCAAGCTTGTCAATCACACACATGATTTGTTGATTAAAATTTCATTTTGAATGTTTAGAAAATATTTTGGCATTATTCTATGTTAACCTTCAAAACCCTCATGACAATTGTAAAACACCTTTATTTTTACAATATGATCTCACATTATCATGTAAGTTTCATTCAATTTTTTTTCAATGATACCAAAGTCATTCAATTCAAACATATTTTTATCCCTTACGTCATCCTAAGAATCAAAAGTCCTTGGCATCCCAATGCCCATTATGGGAGTGTAACTTGAAAGTCTTGAATTCCCCTAGAATTATCACATGGTATTATAAATGGTAAAATGTTAAAACCACTTTCAATTCTATTACTAGAATGTCAAATCTTGAAACATGTTCTCTAATTCTTCACAAAAGGGGCAAGAACTTCAAGATGAAAATTAGAACATGTTGCTCCTCAAGTCAAACTTTTGGTCACATCAAGTTTCATAAATTAAACAAAAAGGTAAATAGTGAATTTGGTTCCAATTTTGGTTCACAAACTAAACAAATGTTCATACAAACTCACAAAACTCACCATGGCCCAAACTTGAGGAAAACCCATAGAAGATGGAAAGTACAATATGACAACTTTTCATACATTATGGATGACAATAATTAATAATTGACAAAATTCATTATGGATGGAAAATGATGTTCATTGATGAACATCATTTATGAATGAATATTTAAATAATGACAAATGAATGGCATTTGCTATAAATTATTGAAATTGATACCTTCTTAACTATGATTTGATTTCCATGAACCATGAATTAAGCTAGTTAAATCATGAAATATTTAAAACCTATAAAATAATTTGATCATGGGGTTGATGAATTTCATCCTTAATAGGTAGGTATCCACATTTTTTCATTGAAAAGCATATTCGCTTGGAGGTTCAATATTGAATAAGAACATTATTGCCATATTGAAACATATGGAAAAAAAATAAGGAAAATTATGTATTATGTGTTTAGTTTATTAAAAATAAAATAATCAAATCATATTTGTAATGCAAATGAAATCAAGACTACCATTGCATAATGGATCAAAATTTATAAATGTGTCATGTAGAAATAAAAATATTATACCCACCACTCACAATTAACAAAAGGTTGACAAATATTTAAAACATTTTCAACAAAAGGGGCCTAAAGACTAGCATCCATGTTTTCCATATTCAGAAATTTCCGCATATAAAAATAAATAAACAAGGTATATCAATATTTGAATTAAAAAATGGAAATCTAGTGGTTAGGACAATCATTTGTTCTTGGGATGTTGAAAGTTTGATTTTAAAGTTTCTAGTAGTATTTTTTTTAATTACTTCTTTCAACATTCCTTTTTTGGTAATTAATTAACATTAAATCATGGTGGCAAGTCAAATAGAATGATATATTGTATTGAAATGGTAGATGCATAAGGCACATCCAATTATGTCCATGGTTTTTATATGGAACATTCATTAATTTTAACACTAAGAGAAAAATGCCCATTTTTTAACCCATTTTTTTATTTACATGTCATTTTAAACTATTTTGCAATTTTATGTTCTACATATTTTAATAAATTAAAAGTGATAATAAAATAAGTCAATCTACCTACTAATCCAATGGACAATTAAAAATGACCCTCAACTTGAAGGCCATTTTCAAAATATTTTTGGAATCAATAAATTTTCCAATTGATTTATAGTTGAAAGGTCAATTGGAAATGTGATCTCATCAAACGTCATGTAACTATGAGTAATTTGGTTACATCACAAGTCATATGTTAAACTATTTTGAAAGGTGAATGAAAAAATTCAAGTTGAATGGATGGAATGTTGTGCACATTTGCAATTTTGCATCTAAGTAAATCATTTAAATCCTTTTTAGACTATGTACTATATACCTAAGTTAAGCTACTTATTACATAGGTCTATATTAGGCTATTCAGTATACTTAGCGTATATACCTAGCTTATATTTATATTTAGTCTAGGTATGTAGGTGGTATAAGCTAAATTGCTTATGTATATAACTTAATTTAAGATGTTAATGAGTAGCTTAACTTAACCACATGGCTTAGGTTTAAGACTAGCTTTAAGTGAAACTTGACATGGCCTAGGTCTACACCTAACCTAGGTGCTATGGGGCATGGCTTAGGTCTAGCTTTGGTCTCAATGTGGCCTAGGTCTAGGCTGAACCTAGGTACCACATGGCCTATGTTTAAACCTATCTTAAATGCCACATGGCATGGCCTAGGTGAAGAAGTAATATAGGTGCCATATCGCATGACCTAAGTTTAAGTAGTTAAATAGTTGGGTAATTACTAGTAGGAAGTAGGTAATTAGTTGTGACTAAATTGCAACTAAACTACAACTAAATGTATCGCAAATTTCTAAATTATGTAAAAAGGCTAAGTGCACTAAAAATGTTGGAGAAACAAAAAAAACATGAAGATTGAATTATCATTTGTGATGAGCTAATAAAAAAGGTTCAATCCCAAATGCTAAATCCAAAATATAATAATATTTTCCTAGCTAGGTGTCATGTGGTTTAGTTCTAATCCTAGTCTAGGTTTAAGCCTAACATAAATGTCATGTGGCTTAAGTTTAGGCATAACTTAGGTGTCATGTGACCTTAAACTATATTTAACCTAAGGGCCACATAGGTTATTGGGGCCTAATTTAGATTAGGTGTTGCCTAAATTAACTTAAGTGGCTTAGTTTAATTACCACATGGTTTAGCCTAGGCTAGGATAAGTGACCTATGTTTAGATATTAAGTGGCCTAGCCTAGCCCTATGTCTAAGTGGTATAACCTAGGTGCCATGTGGCTTAACATATGGATGTGGATATCTCATGTGTCATTGAATTACTAGTTGAACATTTTACCTAATTTAATTGCAACATAGTCAAATTTATAACTAGAAAATTAATCATATCATACCATGTCAACAAATGAAGTTCATCCACCCTAAGACTATAGTTGAAATGGCCTTCAACCATAATGGTAAACTTTGTCATTTGCAACTAAAGTGCCTTAAAATGGCTATTGTCATGATGTTGACATGTGGCTAATGTTACAACTAAAATGACAATTTTGATTTATACTTATCAACTCTATTGGTTTTAGTTGCAAATAATATATTTCAACTACAAAGAACATTTTTCGACTAGGTTTGTGATTTCTAATTACAAATTGTAATTGAAAATGAATTGAAAACATAGTCATAAATGTAAGGTTTTCCTCCTAATGTAAATAGTCCAACAACTTGAGGATTTGGGGAGTAAGCTAATTTATGTGGGCTATAATGGTTGAAATGTTTCTTGAGGACATGAAATTTAAACAAGCAAGTGATTGAAAGAAAAATTTTATTTATTCTTACTAGGGGTTTATTGTTTTGCACATATGATTAACCTAGGTGTGATCCTAAAATAAGATTTAACTTTAATTGTCATTTAACAAGTTTCAAGTTCAAGCATTATACCATTCCTTTTGTTCACACAAAAAAAAGACTTTGAGTTTTTACATAAATCCATCACATGCAATGAGATATTCTTTCCTTTGGAAATCATAAACCACATGGGAATTGAATGGAACTAGATTTTAAATCACACATGGTGGTATCTTGTATTATTCATGGTTAATTATAAATCTTTCCAAAATTACATGTAGGAATGTGGTTAAAAGATTAGTGAAACAAAACCCCCTTGCTTTTTATAATATGCAAAAAAAATTTAATGTCATTCATTTTTTACTTGAATTGTATTCATTTTACACATTGATTCACTACTTCTCATTGCATTTTTTGTAGCTCATTCATATGTGTATGCATTCAATTTTTTTCTTTACTTATATGCACACATAACCTTAATTGACTACTTGAAAACACCAATTGAAATCCATACAACCAACTTAATTATTGAATTAACTTAAATACAACTAGATGGGTATTCTAACATACAAGAATTTTGAAATTTTTATTAGGATTTCATTTTGAAATCTTCGTTTAGGACCACACCTAGGTTAATCCAAAATTAGTATCCAAAACACTAGTAACAAATTACTTTCTAATGTTGAAAAACCTTATATAAACATGATATTGTTGGCAAAGAAGGTGCATGTCAATTAGGAATACTTCATTCAAAAAATTGCATAAGGAAAATTCAAAAAGTAATCACACCATGGTGAATTTGAAGCAACTATATCATTTGGAATTGATATATGAATTCATTATAATCTTCTAATTATTTGGTTGTGTGCATACACTCATACAACTTTGACAATCTTGCAACAAATCTTTATTCTGGGAATTAGTTGATGTAATAACCAACTCATCATCTAATGACTACCTTTTATGACAATTTCAATTTTCAAATTAAAAATTCCCTTACTAGATATAGAACTTTTCATTTAGGATCTAGATGCATGCAGTTTTATGGAACATGCCTGTACATTATATGCACACATAGAACTCTAGATGTCACTAACATGTTGGGTCACCTTCAAACCAAAAATTTATGTCCAAATCTTACACTAATGCATAGTCTTTTCCCTATGCACAAAACCAATAAAACCTTGTTAAATTAAAATCTACAATCTTTACAATGACCCATATAAAACTTGATGAACTTTTATTAACAAATGCAATGCAATCAAATCATTCAACAACAACAATTTGTTCATGACATGATGTATAAATGTAATGGGAAAGAAACATAATGTTCTGCTTTTTATTTCTTTAATTGAAGTACCCAATTTATCGTTGAAATTTTATGATGACAAATTGAACCGTTTGTGTGAAGCAAGTGGTAAAAAAAAGAGAAATATTATAGTTCTTCCATGGTGACTAGTGCAAAAGTCAACATGTGAGGTTTTTTTTTGAAGTTGTATCATAAATTTGTAACAACTTTTTCCACGACATGAATGTTAAAGGGAAAATTAATGATTTTTAAATATTGTATATCATAGTGATATGATGAATTATATTTACAATAGTTGATAGGAATATATGGTTAAAAACCCATTACCTCCATTGTTTTCGGAGGAAAAGTTTACCTCCATTATTTTAAGAGCTAAAACAACTACATTATGAGTTATTGTTCTAAAAGATGGGTTGGTGACTAAGGTGTAATCATTAATTTCAGATATAGGTTCACTTATAAGATATATTTAAAAGATTTGTAGGAAGGTGCCACGTCCTAGAAGGAAAATGCTAGTTGTCTCATTTAATAAAGGATGGATTTGGAGTGGTGGAGGAACCCAAGCATATTGATGTTGTTAATTTTCTAATTGGCTTTATATGTTAAACCCTCTTTACACCCATGACGATAGAAAATCTATGATTAAAAAAAATCAGTTCAAGGTTCAAATTCACTTTACACAAAGTTGAAGAACCAAGGATCAGAGAATGTAAATGGATGAAAAATTGACATTAAATACACTATGGATAATGTTTCATGGTCTATTTTAAGGTGGGCATGACAACAAACCATTAGACCATAAGATAATAAAAAAAACCATAATTGGTCACATTTTGATGGTCCCAACTTAGATTTTTTTTTTAAAAATGTCTTATTTGATACAAAAAAATGTGTGAAACATTTGTTAGATCATGAGCCCAAAAAACCATGACAAACTTTGGATGTGTTTTGAGAGCTCTCAACGTTTCCATCATTATAAGCCATCACCATAATCTAAAGGGTTCCTGTAATAAAATAGGACGTAGTGTAAGGAGGTGGAGGGCAAAAAGTTTTAAAATTTATATTCCATCATTTTTACCTACATGAATAGCCACAAATTAGGTTTTCATGAAAACAAATGGGTCAGCCCCAAAATATTATGCCGCCTTACTACCAATGTTTTTTTAACAAAAAGTTTAATGATTTAGCATCAATTTCAATTGGGTGCTTGGGCCTGCTTTAGACTAGGGGTCAGGGCTGAAAAAGCTCGAGGCCAACTTTGAGCATTTTTGGCTTTTTACAAGGCCATAAAGTTCAGTATTTCTTAGTAACTTGGGGCAGATTGAAAAGACTTTTTTCTATTTCAGCCTTGACTCTTAATGTAAAGCCCTTGGGCGCTAATTTCAACTTTTGCACCAATAGTAATGCTTGATTCGAGTTCAACCTTGGCCTTGACACTTGTGGTTAAAGTGGGCCTCCGTATCATATCACATCCAATGTTCCGTGCTGGTGAAACCAAGCAAGATATGTATGAAATACTTAAATGAGGCAGGCAGGCACATGAGAATGGTGTGTGTTTTGGTTAGCACCACATCCGTGCTGAGTACACAAGCACAAGTTATGTAAGCAAGGACCACATGGTGCACGCCACCCATCACCTTCACAAGGCTCACATGCTTAAAGATCTCCAAATCAGGAGTTACTTATTTTTTAAAACACATAAATAGTACATTTGAACAAAGAAGTTTTCAAATTAATCAATCATTTTTTTTAATTAAAAAAAACAAAATTGGGGGGTTGATAATCAGACTGAAAATGAGATGATGATCAGAAATCAATCCCCATCCTTTTATAACATGCAAAGGGCAGATTTGCATGTTCTAGCAGAGCTTTTCACTGGATGCATCAGTCTTTCAGCCAGCCCAGCACTCCAAAACATTTTTAGATGTGTCTTGGGCAAAACTATGAGTGGTGGTCCAGTGAAAAGAGCCAAAAATTTTAATAATTATAATAATAATTTGTAGCAGACCTGCCCCCATCAACTGAGAGAGAAAAGCAGCTACAAAGCTTTTTTTTTAATTTAGGGTTTGATATAATTACTTTATTTCTAGGGATCACTAAACTTTTTTATGATCCCTAGCTAAATTTTATTTATTTTGCGGGGCTTGTTGAGTGTGTAAGTAGGTTTTCCCAAGAACAGCTGTTTTTCGAGATATGTTTTATGAGATCAGTGACGGCTCCTACTCTGCAATGAATCAGTTTTGAAGAATAAAAAGATTTTGAAGTTAGAATTGTCATTTCTGGGCCTGAGGAAAACTGAAACTTTCTTGTTAAAGATTTATATATTTGGGTATTAGTGCAGCTCAAATTCTTTTAATAAGATCGCTGTCTGTTCCTCATTTTCTGCAACTTCAATTAGGTCGATTGCCACAGTCAGATTTAGGAGTTCTTACTTTGGATGCGAACGTTACTTCCAGATTTAGTTCATTGTTTAATTTGACTGCAATTTCGCCGAGTTATTGATTTTGTTTGCGAAAACTTTGTTTAATCCACAAAGCTTTCAGTCAAAGTTGTTAAGAAATTGTTAAAAAATTGTTGAGTTTCAACTTTCTAGATTCGGCGCTTACTATTCTAAGTGTGAGTTGGCAATTTTCCAACCACACACATTTCTTTGGCTCCAAATCGGTTCAATTGTAAACGGTGATCCAGTGACTTCCCAACTAACCCCCTTTCTCTGGCTATAAATCAGGGAACCTTCATTGGTTTCTCGTTCGTTGTAGACAAACTGTTTCGCAAAAAGTCGTTACTCTAGAGTAGAGAACTGCGAGAACTGATCCGTGAGGACCCAACTCCAATCTGAAATCAGATACCAAACTTGATCTCTGATTTGAAAGTTGGGAGACTTCCCATGCGGACAGCAGTAGTAGGGCTCAGTATACAAATATACACGCGAAGGAACACAATACACACCATATGAAGGCAATGCTTTGTTCGTACACAACATATGAAGGCAATGCTTTATTCGTACATCGAGCTCACATACTAGTTTCTTTCAAACGAGGCACTCGTTTCTATAATACATTAGGATGCACAGCAATGTTGGATCTAATGGGATCCGAGATCCGCTCTCCGCTTCCATCAGCATGCTCAACTGAGCATGCGAGTCTCAAATCATTAAGTCCCTCAGAAGTGATCAAGGCCTAAACAGACATGGTTCCTACTAGCAAGCCCTTTTAACAACCTATAAATCGGTTCCAAGGGAGCCAAACTACTGCCTAAACGTTTACAAGTTCTTATATGGACCAGATGCGTCGCTGAAGGTGCGAAGTTCCGTCGCAATGCACGTGTACCAGGCTTGAAGAGCGCGAGACTCCCAACATGCGCACAGAGCTCGGAGTGAAATCACCAAATGCTGCAAATAAACAAATCTCAACAAGCTTGCCCATATGGTTGGCTGAGAGAAGTGCATAACATGAAAACTAAATTCATAAATGCCGCATGCTACAAATCTCTCTCAGCCGACCACATGATCAAAACTGCAGAGAAACATCAAACACTCCCCCCCCCGTATTTGAAAAAAGAGCATCACCGCTTCGAAACAAAAGACATTCGCACATACACCAAGAAATTACAACCCCATGGACCCAGAGTGTTCACAACCGGAACATGTGAGCCCCACCACAAAAGTGCACATCCAGCTCGATCAAGCCCAACAAGAGAAAGGAAGCATAAAAGAAACCGGCTAGTTCTGGTGACCCAACACACAAACCCAGATCGTTCTCTTGAAAGCGCTGCACCCCTACCAAAACTCCCCCAAAAACACAAAACTCAAAGCAGCAAGAAACTATGGCATAGAGAGCACCAGAACCACAAGGGCCAAGACCGGAGGACAGAGGAGGAGAGCGATGAAGAGAGAGCATTGCAGGCAGTGAAAGACATCGTTACAACGAACTGATTTATACTCCAGACACTAGCGGGGAGGCCTAATAATACACCTAATTAATTGGAAATGTTAAACTTCCTTTTAAAAACTAAGTTCATGCTGGTTCTTATCAACATTAGAATGGAATGTCATAAAAATTTACAACGTGCCATGTTAAATGTATAACATATATGAACCTGTCATGCTATGACAAGTGTATTAAACCCAACAAGTTTTGGATAAAAGGATTGACAAACTTTTTTGCTTAGATAAATCATGAGATTATCCATAATTAGGATAGGCTTTAGAATGGTAGGATAAGGTAGGTTGGAAAGGTTGTTTAAAACTTTGTTTTATCCATCTTGATGAGGATAAAGTAAAAGGTAGAAGTTGGATAGGTGTCATGCCTATATGCATGGCTTTATACAGGACAGCCGGTTACGGGCATGTCAATCATGTCTTTTAGGGTTAATGTACATTCTTAAATTACTATACGCTATTAGGTGTTTTAGGGTTTTAGCTTATTGATGGCTATATAAAAGGTCAACCTCTTCCCTTCTCTTGTTAGTTTTTCTAAAATTCCTTTGTCACAAAAAATTTCCTCCATAGTCAGACTAGATTTCTAGATCTTCACAGCGACTATTACATGGCCACCGTTTACATACACTATGTTTTCTTTCCTTCTTTTCAATTTAATTTTAGAAAAAATACTTTCTATTGTTTAATGTTAAAAGTGGCAGATTTTTCTTAGCTTTGAGTTTTTTAAGTTTCTTTTGTTGCTAGTGTTGCTATTATTGGTGTTATTGTTACTACTATTGTTGTTGTTATTGTTATAATTGTTGCTGCTCTCGAACTTTTAGTTGTTGTGTCTCAATGTATGAGGTTAATGCTTCTAAAGAGAAGACTAGATAAACTCCTACTATTTAATTGTGTGCTTTTGCATTGCCTTCCTTTGAATCAACTGCTTTACTTAAAGCTCACGTCCAACGTTGTGGTTGCTACATCGCCGTTCGCCATCATTGCAAAGTTCGCGTCTAATGCCATGGTCGTTGTGTCATTATAATCAGCATCCGCCATGGCTATCGCATCATTGCAATCAACATCCACCATGGTCATTGCATCATTACAATCAACATCCGCCGTGGCCGTAGCATCGTTGCAATCGTCACTTGTTGCATCTCCGATCGCCATAACAACTGACCGTTGTAATCGATGTCCATTCAACTTCCGTCCAACACTCGTCCGACATCCATTCGACTTTTGTTCAACGTTCGTCCAATTTCCATCCGACGTCCATTCGATTTCCATCCAACTCCTATTTGATATCCATTCGATTATCGTTGAATGTTCGTTCGACGTCTATCAATGTCTATCAATCCGATTTCATTCGTCCGGTTTTGTTCATCCGGCCCCTTCCGTCCAGTAACATTCATCTGTCATCATTCATCCCCATCAATGCACCGTATTCTTCAAACTGTACGTTGTGTTAGAATTTTGTAACTAGTGCTCTGTATTGCTACAAAATTTTAAGGCATCGGACAACACCATGTCCTCGGATGATGAGAGCATTACCGCTCAACCATAACTAAGGTATAAGCTACAAAGTAACACACAGTCATTTGAGCCGATTTTTTTGAACTCATGATATTCACGACAGTACCATCAAGCATCTATAGCACCACCGTCATTTAGTACAACTCCTACCAGGAATTTAAATTCAGGTTACATTACATCAACAATACATCAGAGTCCATTTGGACGGGTTATTCAGTGGGGTACGCCTATTGCTGCACCCGCTTTCACACCATCACCCTATATTCCGCTACAAGCCATGACCTTTACACCCATATACACCATGGAGGTCAGTAGTTCCTCTTAAAAAATTGAGAAGTTTAGCGGAAAGCCATGTATCATTTTTTTGAAAGAATTCAAGGCAACTTTTTCAATTGTGGTTTATGAATTGGAGCTCAAGTATGGTGTTAATTACATCGAGGCGTTCACATTCAAACAATTAGCCCGTTATGTGCACTATGAGCCATTGGATGTCTATGAGCAACATTTTTCGAAGATTTTGGACACCACTTAAATCCCCAATCTAGCTTATGTCACAACCATCGCTACCGCCTCTCAAGCTACACTACAAACTGCCATTGCACATCATGGGACTGTGCGTATTAATCCAAATCTAGTACCTACTTCAGTAAACATTTTTCCTCATCAATTCATTGTTGCTATTACAAACATTCTTCCCAGCATCAATGCACCAGCTTTTGCTCATCCAATGGGGAATTCTTTCGAATTCTTGAATTGGAATATCTGGTAAAAAGTTCTAAAAAAAATTTGCAGCTCGCCACCTTCTCTCAATTGAAGGATGAAACCCTCAATATGCTCTACAAGAGGCTTCTTAAGGTTAAAGAAGATACTCACAGCATCACAGACCTAGAAGTTGCCCATCAGTATCTTCGTTTGTTGGAAAGTACTCCAACATTCCATGCAAAGGTTTTGCAACGGGTTTTTGCAAAATTTGGAAAATCGTACACTTTGCTAGATGTGTACAACATTTTTGAAAAGCTAGAGCTAGCTCATGCACACTATGAGGCTAGTACTATGAGGCCTCCATCACGTTCAAGGCCTCGACCACCACCAACTACACCAACCACATCATCACATTCTTCTTCAAAGGCTAAAGCGGTGCACTTAGCTGCACCCATCTTACTTTTTTACAACTACTGCGGCAATCCAACTCACAAAGCTAGTGAATGCAACATTCCTTCCAAGGGTCTTTTTTGTGATTATTGTGGGAAAGAAGGAAATCAGGAAGCTATTTGTTTTGCCAAGTTCTCGAAATGGAAGCAACTCTAATTACCACGACAAAATCTACTAATAACTTCCCCTACCCCTTAACCAAAAGCCAAGGTACCTTAGCCTTCCACTCAAGTTTTCCCCACCAAGGGTAATTCTAGTAAGATGTTAAGAAGAAAGAGCACAATGTTGACAAAAGGGAGGTGCTTCAAGCCCATGCCGCTCAAATTCAAACTCTACAAAATGAGCTTGAATTATTGAAGGTTCAACTTGCTAATCTAAAAGGCATGTCGTCCCAACCAGCTAGTCATGCCCAACCTATATAGGGTTCAGGATCACGGGAAGGACCTCCTAGGTCGTTCTTTGGCCTCTCACATGATGCCATGGTTGGGGAGTATGTTCTTTCTATTGTACACAATTTTAGTTTCACCCTAAAATTTGCTACTTCTTTTTGCCCTTCCTACTTCACGACACAAGAAGCTAGTGTGGCACCTAGAGTTTATGCCACTAAGCAGGAAATTCAAATTGATGGATTCGCATCTGGTTCAAGTCCTATTACTAAGGTTAAAGGAGCTCAAATAGTCATGCCATAATCTTTTCGTCCTCTCAACACGGAAGAAGAACGCACTTTGTTGGTGAAGGGGGAAAAGACTATTACACCACAAACTACTAGGGCATCAAATTATCATGTCCTAGGAATACATGTACATCAAGAAAACACATCATTTTCCACTGATCAACTTATGGAGTGCTAACTTTAAATGCATGAAGTGGTGCAAAAGCTTGTGAGTACACCATAGTTTTGTTTTCAAGATTTGAAGCTAAGTAACAGGGACATAATTGCAGTACTAAAGGATACCCTAAACACTACATTAGGTCCTCTATCAATCCCTAATCCACATGCTATAGGGGTCCCATCCAACACCTTGAAAAGACACTCGATTAACTCACATGTTGCAAATGGCGTTCGTAATTTGGTCACTAGTTCTAACATGGCTAAACTAGTGGGCTTTCTAGGGATGGTAATTCGGAAGTATTTCTATGTAGACATTGATCCTATTACAAGGCAAATGGTAGCATCGAGAATGATGGACCTCATAACCAGATTTCCACAATAATTTACAACCACCACATGGAAGGTCAATTTCACTTTCTTGCCCTCTAACATACAACTAATTTAGAAGAAGCATATGGAATTATTTGGCCTCATGGACTTCATCATGTAAGGTTGGGAATGTCAAGGATTTTCAACGATTAGATTTGGAGAATGCTTGAGTGACACAAGATTCGGTCTTTTCATAGACATGGTATGATTAATCACTTGGGCTCAATCCATTTCTCCTACGTTTGGTTATGTAATTGAGAACACCCCTTCTTAAATTGACTAGAAGGAAAAAGTCCAAAAACACTACACATTAGTCAAACATTACCTCGGAAAACCGCTCCTACTTAATGCGACATAATGCGATTCCTATGTGCACTAGCTACACAATTGGTAGACCAACCTTGCACCACTTTTAATTCTACATTTGGCACTGAGATACACCATTAAAGACCCCAACCTATAGGTTTCTCACATATTGGATGATTAGAGCTCGTGCCAACTAGTTACAAGGCAAGAAAAACCTCCTTGGTTTCTTACAAACACAATAGGAAAACCAAGAGGTGTTTGGCCCACCTTTGTCTCCTTCCCATGAGCACACACCTTTCAGGGAAATGGACCAAGCCTGGTGTATCGTCATGCTTCAACCACTTAGGATGAACCAAGCCAAGAAAAAATAGAAAGGGCTATGGGGTTTCAAACTAACACTACTAGTCACATCAAGGTGACTAGATTGGAGCGTAATGTTTTATTGGGGAGAGGCATGGACTTGAACTCCCTTACATGGTTGTTAGTAACCTATGTACTATTTCAAATGTACACAACACTAACACTAATTCAATCAGCTTGTAATTATAGCAATGCGACTACATGGCACCCCGACCAAGTATGTTTGCCTATCTTCAACACTCTACACTTCACTCTTAGTGTTAGGGGGGGAGGAGGTACCATGTAATTTGATTCAAGTTTTTTATGATACACCTAAAGGTACATCAACTTTTGGAGAAACAATTACAACCTTTTACGAATCTACAATAGTTGGATAATGGAGAACCAGATTTTTCAAACACATTTTCCAACTCCATTCCATGTGTTCCCAACTACCCTTTCGTTATTGGGAACTAATTGACCAAAAAGGAAAGAAACTAAGTCATAGACTTGGTAATTAAGTATGAGAATGTGCTCGCATTCTCAATGAAAGATTAAGTAGGTGTAAGACCATGCAGTTTTCTATAGACCTTATAGATGAAACACCCATCTATCAGAAGAAGCATAGGTTGAACAAGCATGAATGGGAATTGGTAGATGAAAGATGCAAAGAGCTCCATGAGGCTGGTTTCATTCAGACATCAAGTTCTGATTTCGTAGCCACTATAGTAATGTCAACAAAGAAGGATTTAGCTAGATTATGGACTGAAAAAAAGATGTGCGAAGATTATAGGCCTTTTGACCTGGTTACACCTCAGGACAAGTACCCCATGCCCATCCCTAAAGAATTGTTTAATAGCATTGGAAACTCAAACATTTTCAGAATTGTGGATTTCAAGTAAGGTTTCAACTAAATTTTGCTCGTTACGAAGGATTGCAAGAAAATAACATTCCATGGAAGTAACAAGTTATGGGAATGGCTTATGATGCCTTTTGAATTAAAGGATGCACTTGTCTTCTTTCAGTAAGTCATGGATCAAGTTCTTGAAAGGGCAGATTTTTTGAAATGCTACATAGATGACGTCCTAGTGCATAGTAAGGGACTCCTATAGCACTTAACTCATCTTGAGGAGTTATTCAAAAGGCTCCACAAAGTCAATATGAAGATCCATCCTAAAAAGTGTGAGTTTATTGTCACCTCAATAGTTTACCTTGGACACAAAATTTTGCCAAATGGTATTATGGCTCATTAGGCCAAAGTAGTAGCCATTTTGGAGATGCCCAATCCTACTAATGTTCACACTTTCAAAAGCTTCATCGGACTATGTAATTACTATAAGATTTATGTTCAAAACTTCAATATTATTGCTCATCCTCTCTATGCAGTATTAAAGAAGGATGTTTGTTTGGACATGGAGTGAAGAGGCTCAAGAACCTTTCAACACACTCAAGGAAAAGCTTTCAGAGTTCCCCATTCTGAGAAAACCCGATTTCAGCAAAGTCTTCATTCTACACACTAATTAGAATGCTCTTGGTATTGGTGTTATTCTTGGCCAACTTGATGAGGAAGGCAAGGAATATGTTATCACCTATGTATCCCGAAGCAATAACAAGGTTGAAAGCAATTACTCTTCATACGAAGGAGGTGTTTTGTTGTTGTATGGGTGTCATACATTTCAAGCCCTATCTTTATGGCACCAAGTTCATTTTGTATACCGACCACTAACCTATCAAGTGGTTAATGACCAACGACAAACTTACTAATAATTTAATTTGTTGGGCGTTTATACTTCAGGAATATGAATTAAAGGTTATTCACCGAATTAATATTACACATCAGAACGCGGATACCATGTTGCAAAAACCCCTCACGACCTCTGAAGATTTTTCAAAAGCCAGGCAAGACTTCAACCAAATTCTAATAGTACATGTATCTTATGCATCTAATTATCTAACACTACTATAATGTAACCTAGTTGAGCATCCCATTGTGGATATATGGGAAGACTTAGACACTCTGAAGTTTCTTTAGCATGGGGAATACCCTCCCCAAGTTACATCAAGTCATTGGGATCGCATACAACAATGGTCCAAACACTACTCATGGAGGGACAAGCAACTCGTCCGATGTTAACCACAAGGCAACAAAGTGGTTCCTCCACCACATGAACAGCTTGGTCTTATTCAAAAGGTACATTTGGAGCTTGGACACTTTGGAATTAAACATACTTATAGCCTTCTTGCTCCTCATTACCATTGGGAAGGTATATATGCTCAAGTTTGAGACGTCACTACTAGGTGTGAACAATGTGATAGAGTGAAAACTTCCTTCTCTTCTCAACAGCCCACGCTTTCTCCACTCCCTATCCAGGGCATGTTCTATCGCTAATCATATGATTTAGCTAAAAAGTTACCATAGGCCTTCAGGGTTAATGTCTACATCATGATTATGATTGAACATTTTTCAAAATGGGTCAAGCTTGTTGTGCTACTGGACAAATCATCATATAGCACGAGCCAGGCTTTTTTACAATAAGTCCTAAATAGGTTTGGGGCTTATGGTAAATGCCTTACGGATCAAAGATCAGAATTCAAAGGAAAATTCGAAGACCTACTTGATCGTGCTCTCATTGACCATCGCTAGACTTCAAGGGATCATCCCCAAGCTGATGACCTTGTAAAGAAAATGGTTCAAACATGCAAGAAGGCCTTTGGAAGATTTGGCTCACTAGGAACAAAGAGGATTGGGACTTGACCCTACCTTCCACCCTCTTCCATTGCTGCTCAAATGGACCAAGTTGTGGACTTGGACTCCCCAGCCACTTGGGCTAAGGTCATCACAGAGAAAGCTGTTCTATTCAGGAGGGTTATGCCCATGGCCATGGAGAACTTGTCCATTGCACAACATCGAAACATTTTACGGTATGCACACACACGAGGTGGCAAACCTGAAGTGAAACAATTTGATGTTAATGACTTTGTGTATCTCCAGCGGCAACCTAATGATACTCTAAACACTTCTTTCAATCACAATATCTTGAGGATTAAGGCGATTAGGCTTTCAAGTGTGTTGGAGTTATAAGGAATTAAGGAATGCACAATTTGGGATCATTCCAAAAATTGTGCGCCCTGCCACCTGCCGAATTTGGATCCTACCATCATCACGTCAACTTGGATTCCTCCACTTGACTATCCATTTCAAATATGTCAGAAGACAGATGATGTTGATCATATGTTGCTTTGTGATAATTATAATGGTGGATACCATCTATTCTACCTCAAGTTGGAAGTCATTCAAGTTCCCACCAACATTTGAACTATTCATCATGTTCTCCTGCAACACCTTGATTTCTACTCAAACCATGCCATGCTTTTCCTGGCTCAGGTTTTGGGGGCGATACACGATAATTTCATCTCAACCTTCTCTTATGCATTGTATATATATGTGCGTGCATCTCTTTTTGGTTGATTAGTTTCTACCTCTGATTAGTTTTAGTCTTTTTGTTCAATAGAATTTACTATGGATTTACACCCTTATGACATTGAACGTCATGACACTACACGTCACGACATAAGTGTTGATTAATTATAAGATTTTAAACCTATGCATAGGATATGAATAAGATGAAATGAAAAATTCTTCTTAATATAAGGATATACATTTGATATCTTACCAAAAGTTTTTTATACAACAAGTTATGGATTCATGATCTTTTTTAACTCATTATCAAATATGCATTTGTTGGTTTTCAAAATCATAATAACTTGTAAATATGTATAGCAGTTATAATCAACAAGTTGAACATGTTAGTTCATGTGCAAACAAAAAAAGTTATAAAATAATTTAAAAGGGGATTGAACTCCAATTCTTTATAGAACTCTACTCATTACAAAATAGCTACCTGAAAAAAAACACAACAACACTCACACAAACAAGAAACCACCCCAACCCACAAAATAAAAGGTCAAGAAACCAAAAACCTTTAGCAACTTGTTGAGCTCCAAAAACTAGTCCATAAATCACCAAACCTATCACATTAAATAGAAAATTAAAAATCACTTGGTTAATTAAACAAGAACATCAAAAAGATTTTTTGTTTGTTTAAAGTTTATGTGAATTACCTAATCTTCATCAACATGTAGCTCCTTCAAATATTCAACTTTTTTTATCAACTCATAATTATCTTCAATTAAACCAATTTCAACCTTCAAATAGTCTTTCAAGTCCACATTGGGTGTGCAATTTAGACGCAAGTCATGAAGCCAATTGTTAATAATAACAATAATTTGGTCATAATTTTAGACTTATAAGCGACAATGCTTCAAAACTATCAAAACACCAACTAAATTGAACAGTCTTTCAGTCTCAATTTAAAAACCCCATAATCCTAAGAATTTGTTTGGCAAAGAAACCAACGTTTGGAAATTGACTTTCATGGGTTTTCCATCAAGCAAGTGGATTTGCACACATAAGTGGAGGTATAACCAACCTTTGAAATAAAGACAATTCCCCAATAACCAATGTTCATGAAGATTTTTCCATAGATGCCCCAACACCAAACATGTTGGTTTCATCTTCTGCAATAGGAAGCCCATCAACTGAACCAACCACTTATGCTTGGATAGAAAGGTTTAACCTTTCAAAAATTGTCATTAAAAATGGGATAATTTTTGTCATATCATATTCAAATACAAGGCAAATTACATTCCCATGCTTCACATAATTTTCAACAGCTCGCAAGGATTTGTAGTAAGGATCCAACATTAATGCGAACATATTATGAACTTGGCAAGAATAAAATGTTTTCAAAAATTATAAAAAGGCTATAATCACCTTCACCACCTCTCGTCGCATGTTTTTGCTCAAGATCAAATTCATCACATGTTTCATTCCCATTAATAAAGGAATTCAGTAAAAGTTCCATGGTTAGAATCAAATTGACTAGTCATCGAAGCATTAGATTTTAACTAGTGAGTTTTAGATTAATTTCACACACATCATTAGAAGAAATTTAAGGATATGCAACCATTATTTATGACTACATGCGACTAACTATGTGTTGTTTGCGACTACTTTTGCATTTATTTATCAACTTCACCAAATTTGAGGAGGATTTGCGACTATACTATGATTAATGTGCAATTACTACCTTCTTCATCCTCCTATGTGAATGTTTCTAAAACTATATTCATCCATGAACAAGCCCCCATAGCCCATTAGTTGCATGTGTAACCAAATTTTGTCATGTATTGATGTATAATGTGTATTATGGGCATGATAAGCATACGTATTTGGGGTTGTACAATTAAAAAGTCTATTTAGATTATAATAAATATTTATTATGAATATTACCAAAATATTTTCTAAGGTATATTTTTTTTTCTAAAACATACATTAAGGGTATATTAAAGGTGTAAAAAAATGATTTAAATTTAAATTTATTTTTTCTCAACAATAATTATAATATAATTCATGAATATTGAATAATTATTTATTCGATAGTAATTATTTATTAGTATTGAATTATTAGTAAAATTAAAATTAATTATTAATTAGTTGTAATTTAATATTCAATTAAATTTATTTAACATAATTTAATATTTAATACTTTCTCCATAATTTAAATTAAATACAAGTTAATAAACTAAACCTTGTTATTACTCAATTGATATAATATTTAATCAATAAATTATTTATGAAATAGTTAATAATTATGTATATACTAATTGATTAACTATCTTATTATATAATTCACAATCACATATTATAATTAAATTAATAATATTTATAATTATTCATTTAATATTTATAATTATTCATTTAATATTTATAATTATAATTAACTATTAATTATTTAGTCATTAAGATTAAATAATACGTAATAAAATAAAAATTATTATTAATTGATTGATATTACATATTCCTTAAATTAATAAATTGATAATAATAATATATTGATAATAAATACTATATTAATTAAGATTATTATATAAAATATTCATGATTAATTAACTACTAATTGATTATATATAACTTCTTAATTAATCATAAATCAGAATCTAGGGCATCCTTTAAAAGAAAAATGGATTGTTCTCTTAAACAAAGAACATCACACAATATTTTGTCACTTAAAAAATAATCCTATCTATCATCATAGGTAGTAAATAGTACATTGGTAATTTCACACATGTTAATCAAATAAGGAATTGAATTTGAAATTTTCACAAAGATTCCAATATTCCCCAAAGATTCAATACCTTTCTTTCACCAATTTTTTCCTTTCTTTTAGAGGGAAGTGGGATTATAAAAAATTTTAATTAGAAAAAAAAAAAAAAAAAAAAAAAAAAAAAATTTTTAAAAATTTTTATTAAAAAAAAAAAAAAAAAAAAAAAAAAAAAAATAAATTTATATAATTTATAAAAAAAAAAAAATTTGAAATTAAAAAAAATATGAAGAATATTAATAAAAAAAAAAAAAAAATTA
>Ga0116229_10002464_pt1 | contig 29962 bp, 24 predicted proteins | sample S1TSphgellanicum_3_FD_87313 | JGI IMG/M metagenome (GOLD analysis project Ga0116229, IMG submission 87313) | Host-associated microbial communities from peat moss isolated from Minnesota, USA - S1T2_Fc - Sphagnum magellanicum MG | ecosystem: Host-associated > Plants > Peat moss > Unclassified...
CCCTTCCCTCAGACGGGAGGCAGAGAATCAAACGGATCGGAAAGAAGGTTCTTGTCACATTGTGTAATATGACAGGGGCTGGCCAGCTTCTGAAAAACAGCAACACAGGTCTGGAGGTTCGGGCGTCCAACACGCAGAAAGAAAGCCACAGTAGCACTGCATTTACATATGTACATAACTGACTAAACCAGCACTGATTACCCAATTATCACCGACCTCTGAAATATGCTCTGAACGGGCTTCTTAGCCTACGTACATAAACATCATAACACACATAAAGAATAAGAGTAAGGCAACCCACCTGACTCAACCTCAAAAAGGAAAAAAATTAAATAAAATAAATGAATAAAACCTAGCCTGGTCGTCTCCTACTGGCTCTCCTCATTGGTTGATGTTTAGAAAATAATTTCCTAACTGTGTGTGTGTTTGTCACCCCTTCTTTTTTTTCTTTTGGCCTGAGCTCATGCACTTGAACTCGGGGGTGCACTCACAACTATTGAAATTTATCAAAACGACAGAGGTATCCACCGAAATATATTGTGAGGATTTGGGAAGCCAATACACATGCTCTTTTGCTTTGTGTATATTTGTTGCCTCTACCGATCCAAACACAATGAATCGCATTGCAGATCTGGGGGCTGCTTTTTCTTTTTCTTTTTTCCAGCGTTGAGTGGTTATGAAAAACAGTAAACAGACCCATAAGTATCAGGGCGATTCTTAGTACCTATTCATGATTGTGAATCTCAGAAAATCAAATAATCGACTCATGTATATAATGAGGTTCCCAAATTTGTTGAAAAAACCAAATCAAGTAACCAAGTGATTCTCAAAAATCAAATAATCGACTCATGTACATAATAAGGTTCTCAAATTTGTTGAAAAAAAATTTCAAATAACCAAGTGATTCTCAAAAAATCAAATAATCTACTCATGTATATAGTAAGGTTCTCAAACTTGTTGGAAAAAAAAATCAAATAACAAAAAACCTAAAATCCAATGCTTTTCTTTACTGCTTCTTTCATAAAAGTCACAGGTTCTTTAAGGTTTTTGAAATAACCAAAACAATGGTTCTTTGATTCTTAGTTGAGAATATTCTAAAAATCAGAATCCATGATTCTTTAAAAATTCAAATAATCAATCACACAACACCAGGTTTTTGACAACAATTTTTGGGATTTTTTGTCTATTATTCTTTATAGCTTTTCCTTCATCAACTTTGAACCATCATTATTTCTGTTGTGATTTCTCTCCACTTTAATCATATTTTCCTGCTTACACTCTAACCCAACCTCATTTCTCTTCTTATAACCCCCAAATCAACAGGATGCAACATGAAATTTCATTTGAATTTTCTAGTTCTCTATTCCTTTTTTCCTTCCACAAGGAAAAACCCTAACTCAACCTTGTTTTGATCCCTTCAAAATCCCAACCGAACTCGTTGTGACAAGAACACATAGGAAACAACACTTCTTTCTCCTCCTTCAAAATATGACCTAGTACTTATTATTATTATTGTTGTTATTATTATTATCATTGTATTTAGAGGATTTGGTTTCATGTGGTTGCTGGAGTCGGGTTGTGCAGCTTTCTGACTTACAGACTAAATAATATTGTGTGTTTTGGAGCAATTGGGGCACGCTTCTTAAGACAGGCATAATGCGTGGCAACATGCACTCTTTTATTGTTCTTTACTTGTAAATCATTCTGAATCATCGGGTGGCACCCAGATCAACAAATTGCATGCATAATTTTTTTGATGTCAGGGGACTGCAATACTACTACATACTATTCACTGCCATCTCTGTTATGGGGGAGTAAGTTAATCATATGACATACCTATCAGTGCTATGAAATATCCATAGTAGGTAAAGCCACACATACACACACACAACTTTACCAATTTGGGTTGGAGAAAGAACATTGAATTTTTTTTATTTTTAGAAAAAGATGATTCACTGGTGATCTAAATTTGATGAGATTTTCTGAAATGAAAATGTTCTCATCATGTTTGTGTGATGAAACCCAACCCAACAAATTTGCAATTCATTTGATTGTGTACTAGTATAGCCATTTGTTACTACAAAATTGAATTAGGAATACGGTAACGGCCTTGGAGGAGGGCATTCCTGGAATAACTGCCTGCCTGAGGCGAAGCCAAGGGGCAATTATTTCAGGAACACCCTACTCTGAGGGCGTTACGTGACTAAAAGCACTGGCTGAAATTTGGTTTCATCAGGTATCACGGGGAAAATGGACAAAGAATGGTGAGGCATTTTCGCCTGGCCCTTTTGCAGAGAAAAAGCCCTGCTTGATAACATGCCCTTCAAGATATGCTAGAAATTTTGTGCGGGTGCTTCATGTACCTGAATGTTGCATCAAATGCCATAAGCTACTGTCATAGATTCTGAACCTAATCATTGAACGTAATCATCTTGTTAAAACCCAGCAGTAATCCTTGTTTGCAAAGCATGGAAAGATGCCAGCGCTTTATTAGGGCTTATGTTTTAACCAAAGTAAGGCCCAAACCCAACCCGTGTGTCTGTGTGTGTGTGAGGTGGGGGTGTTCTTTTCCACTTGATTTTTAAAAATAAAAGTTCTCCTTTCCATGATCAAGACTTTCACACCTTACACTCCATTATGTAAATTCTTTGTTTTAAAAAATTGGAAACCCACCTCAAATAATAATACAATTCAATATTTTATATATATATATATATAATTTTTAATTAAAAAAAAACTCTCCAGATGAAGAATTCAATTTCATGTGCCAGACACAACACGTTGTAAGTAGTTGTTTGAGCGTAGTACGTAACAGCCCACCAGATTTATGCAAGTTATCAGCTTGGTGCCTGACAAACACAAAATATTGCTGACAAAGAGTCTGGCATCATCAAATTGACCACAATAATAGAGCCACAGGCACCCACCCAATCACATGTACTCTTCGTGTAAGTTGTATAAGTAATTTCAGTTTATGTTAGCTAAACCGACCGTGCGCTTGTCTTTTCGATCATTAATTTCTTTTCCCCACTGACCCCTCCCTCCCCTCCCCCACGTTTTAAGAAAAAAAGAACTCAAAATCTCACCAAGCATTTTTACTTTGTAATTTTCATAATATGAATATCCTCCCTTTCAATATTAATTGAATAATGTAGGAGAACAACATCAGCTTAGCCTTTTTTATGAATGAATTCTGTTCATAAAATCTCCAGATTGCCCACCCCCCAACTCTTGGTGGTGACAACTTTACAGTCATGAAAATATCATTAATTTTTAAAATAAAGGTACTAAGAAGTAGTTGTTTCAGCCCTCTTTCTCCATTGGAATGGTCAAACATAATAAGAATAATAATATTATTATATGCATTTCTCTGCTCTTCTTTGCCACTCCTCCCTGTATTATACATGCCAGGCAAAAAGCTAGTCTTTTCACCAACATCTTGGTTTCAGCTTTATAGCATGAGATAATAAGGCATCGCAAACATGCCGGCCCTGCCAATAGATAATATGTTGTACATCTACCTATGGTGTCCATACTCTAAACACCCAAAAAAGTCCGTTTCAATCTAAACGGTCTAAACACTTTCATCAAAGAAACCGGTTCATTTAATGTGAAACTGGTTCTAATAAGGTAAAACTTCCAAAAGTTGGATCCAATGCGATAGTCCCTGTCCCTGTGGCGGCAGGGCCCAACAGAAGCACCAAACCACTTACACCCAAGTGGTTGGGACTTGGGACCCGTGACCACTTGTGACCTGGTTACGGGGTCCAAGCACAACTCAGAGACATGAGATGCTATACTTATTAATTTGTTATAACCAGTGTTGGCTGGTTATTGAGTTTTGACCCAGTTATCGACTTGGGTACTTGTTATAACCTACCAGTTGATTATTGATTTTTTGATAACCGGTTAATAATCTAACCGCCTACTAGTATTGAAGTTTCTAATTTGAAGAATGTACCTGGATGACTCGCGTATCATCCAGGTCGGGATTAATCTTAAAATGCTAAACATGTGTATGATGTAAAACCAAGTCAAATCAAAAATTAAAATTAGAAAACCCTATAACCAACTAATAACCAACAAGATAATCAATGATAATCAATTAGTTATTTGATAACTTATCTTTATGCATAACTAGTGGTTAGTATCCAAAGATATTGATAACCTAACTGGCACCTATAATTCTTTTACTAAACTACCTGACAGTTATGAAAAATTCAATAACCAGCCAACATCGGTTATAACCAGTGTTGCACAATTCTTTGGATTTTTGTGACAACCGTTGATTCTCCTTCTTCATGTAACTTTAAAAAATCATCCAAGTTACATATCACATTTTAGAGAACCAACGGAGGTTCTAATTTATTTTTTTGTTTTCAACCAATTCTCTAATGGGTGACCCTCACAAATTTGAGGACCATCAATTTTCTTAAGTGGTTTTCTCAAACCAATTATCATAATTATAGTTTTTTTTTAAAGTGACATCACTTTCCAAAAAAAAAAGTTTAAATTAACCAATATTTTATCAGAATGAAAAATTCATCGTGTTCCCCATTACAACCTCACAACTTCATTTTATTCGAATTCCCTTTAAAAAAGAATTAGCTTTTTTTCTAAATCTAAATCTTTCTATTAAGTCTACCAAATTATAAAGTGAACTACTATTTACCACAAGATCATTGGGCCAATTTTTTCTCACAAAAATATATTCTTCAACTACAATCTGCATGTCTTCTCTTCAAGTTTGTAAGTAGTCCAATCAAAGAAAAAATAATTTTTATTTCAATTTGTGACCCTACAATGTCAAGATTCTTCCAAGTTAAAAAGGCAATTATAAAAAAACATTGTTTCATGTTTCTTCGACCATTCCAAAGGACACTTACTATCTTTCACATTGCCTTAATAATGTCAAAAATTCTTGGTCAATTCACTTGTTCCAATAGTCATTTCAAAACTATCCAAACTACAATCCTCATTACTCACTTAGTTTGATAAAGATTATGACTTTGTCACAAGATGCAGCAACTAATGGCATTTCAAGAACATAGGGAATAAAGACATTTTATCATATTCCTAAACACTAATAGTATTTTGTTCATGTCCAATGAATAAAAAAATTGAATGAAAGCTCTTAAACTTAGGGTCTAACACCAAAGACAACATGTTATGTGCTTTCATTTTTTTTTAAGGAATGGAAGGAAAGATTTTGAAACAACACATTTTTAAAAATATTAGATGTAAGTATGTTTAATTCAATAGCAATAACAAGATTGTCACAAACACAAAAACAACAAGACACAAGGATTTTCAAGGGCATGAACAAAGCATGACGAAAAAACAAGCCTAGTTCTAAATCTAAACATGAAATATGAAAACCAAGGACAATAACACAAAATGTGCAAAACATAGATCCAAAAGATAACATTATTATGAAAACATGAAAAAAACAAAACACAATCATGGTGCAAGAACATATTCAAAACTAGTATTGAATAAACTAAAAATAACATGAGGAGAACTATCTCCATTTATACACTATTAGGAACCTAGTTTAATGAAAAATATTTCAAAATATTTACATTAATTAAAGATGTTTCAAAATATCTCAAACTAATTCAAGATATTTCAAAATGACTTGAAATATTTTAAAGAATATTAAAAAATCTTCTTGGGCAATTTTTTTTATTTCATTTGCAATGTGCAATGGATGAAAGGTGGATGTTTATGGATGAACTTCATCCATGATTATGTTGATGATGATATTAACAATGACATTAGCAATGATGCCATGGATGTAATATGTGACAAGGAGTTTTTCCCATTATGCTTTCTACAAAAGCTTTTATTTCTCATTATTTTTTATTTTCAAGTTCACGGTTATGGCAACATGCAATGCATCACTAAATAACCAATGACAACATGACTAATTCAAAACACAAGCATTAATAACATGGGAGACAAAATTAACAATAACTTGTTAAATATGTTAAGTTAAAGGAATTAGAACATGTTAAAAAATCCTCATTGTAGTTTGCATGTTATAATAGATAACAATAATTTTTTTAAATTGTAAAGCCTCCTAGAACATGATAATCTTGTTAGTAAAATTGCAAAACAAATTAATTCGAGTTAATGTTCATTCAATAGATTAATAGAATGCAAGAAAGGTGTTTAATATTACCTTGTTTTCACAATATTATTCAACTTCCTTTTATGAAGACTAACATTCATGCAATCTATGTTCCATTCATGTTCCCCCTTACTAGATTTTTTTGGCTAAGTAATGCACTTTTGCAAAATTGACTAAAATTTTTTTATGGAAACATATTCGAAACCTTTGCATTCTTTTTCATCTAACATGTGCTTAATTAATTTCAGATTTTAAGAAATTCTGAAAATAATTTAAAGCAATTTGGATAGTTCAAACAAGTTTTGAAATTGTAAATTGAAGATGGTGGTCAACAATTTAAATGCAAAATGTTATTGGTAGTGACCACAAAAATCACATAAGAGAAGAGGAAGGCAAATTTGAATATTTTTTAGATCACATGAACATGAAAAAAACCATGGGAAAAAAAAAAGATTAATACATGATGGTCACCAAGTATGAATATTGAAATATAAAGATTCAAAAAGGTAAAAACAAAAGATAAAGGTCAAAAAGGATTTGCAAAATTTTTTTAAAAAATCAAAGTAATAAAGTAGTCATCAAAGATTCGTGATTTAAAATAAATTTCATTATATACATAATGCATTAAATTGTGTCATTTCAACTAAAAATTAGGAAACCTAGATTGCAAGTTTGTAAAGCTCAACTAATTCATCAATTGCTAGCATATTAGTATTAATACAATTAAAATATTTGTGATTCTATAGCATTTAAATATGCGAATGCATTGCCACCATCTTGAAATAGAAATTTGATTGGAGAACATCATTGCATGGTCTATAAACAATAATCCAAACCAATTGTAGGCAAAACTCAATAATTGAAATATAATTCAAGAGTGAACCATGAAAACCCATGGAATGAATTGTTTTCAAGTAATAAGGTAGATAGTTCATACCTAAAAGAAGTTGAATAATTCCAACATCCCCATTTTCATAAATTCCATGAACTAAGAATAATTTGGTAAAAGAAATCAAACAAGGCTAAAAATATTTTATAATGATTTCATAATGGAAACCAATTAACCTCACCGCTAGCAAGTCACTCAATGTTGACCACAAACAAGATGCAAGGTCTAACAATTGGACCTTATTCCTTGACAACTTATGTCCTTTAAAAGTTTCAATGAAAAGACCACTACATTTGGAATTTCAAAGGGCCTTGTTTGGTTCATTATCAATGAACAACATTTAGTCTTCTTTCCCATAGGGTAATCCTCGACATGCAAAATACACACATGAAAAAAAAAAAACATTTTGCATGCAACATTCTTGGCCAAGTACTCTAAAGGGATCAATGGTAATTTGTGTTTCACACTAGATTTGATCCAAATAATCATTGATGTTGTGACATTACACTACATACCATATATACATAATGAACTAGACTATACACCTTTGGAAGAATTCCTTCAATCTAAGCTTGAGAACAAGGGTGTGAGTGGAATAGGAACTCTTTGATGTCAAGTCAAAGGCCTAGTATTTTGAACCATCTTGAAATGTGTTGCCAAGAAAATTCCATTAAAAAATAACATGAAAAGGATTCACCTCTAATGAAAGGGAATGAAGCACTTGCAAATTTATTCCAAGACTTTAAATCGAAGGCATCTCATTGAAATTTTGCTTATTCAAAGGTTGTGAATGTGACAACTCCACATCTTTCAATATCTCATCAAATAACACACGTTTTACTTACAAGAACCAAGAAAAGTGAGGATAATATAAAAAAAACATTACCATATAAGCTCATCCAACCATCCAAGAATAAATAAAGAATAAAAATGAAATTTTGGATTATTTACTATGGATATCGATTCATTTCTACAAAATTCATGTTACATTTGTTGGTGCATTTTTTCAAACAATGTCTTATATTCAATATCATCTTCAATGATACTTCTAATGTTGCCAAATGGATTGTCTTCAACAAAAGTGGGCACACTAAGTCCAAGTAATGAAGTGCCAATTCAAAATTGTTATTTTCCCCATTAGCATGAATAATTTTTATGAAGATTCTTTGTGGTTTAAGGTGTGTAATTATATATAAAGGATTATCAATCTCTAATAATCCCAAATTTGCACCACCACCTGACGAAAAATAACTAACTTGTGTAATTCCAAAGTTTCATGCTAGGGACTAGGGTTAAGGTCTTAATATTTTAAGTCCATAATAACTTTGGACCCTATCTAAAAACAATCCGTAATTGGTAATACGTATGAAATATTGGGAATAAGTCCAATTATAATATCAAATTTTGATTGGCCTATTGCCCAAAAAGAAATTGAAACTTGGGAGGCTCCCAAAATTTTAATATTTATTTCAAGATGGAGTGCATGATCCTCTTTGGTTCATCTATATAAGTGAGAATAGGAGAATAATGGACAAAAGATATGGGATAAAATGAAGGGTTATCGGGAACCTTGGGGAACACATTGGGAACAACAAAAACATCATGGGGAACTCAAGAAACATCATTGGGGACAAATGAATTTAACAAAATCATTATCACCCCCTTCACCCCCACCCCAAAGGAAAAAGGATGAACCCTCTTAGGTCTATGTTATGTCATGTCATTAGCTACATGCATATTTTATTCCTAGACATGATTGCCAACATTTTTTTGGCCTAAACTAATACCCCTTCTAGAAAGTGCACCATACATATTGCATCTATACCTTACCCTAAGGTTATTTTCATCATTAATTAATCCTAAAAATAGTGAAATGAACTTTTGCAAATGTTGAAAATCATAACAATTATTCTTGGCCACACTTTAATAATTTCACTATTCATAATAAACTATGGAAAGATAATGATATAAAAATTTTAAAACAAATTTTTTTTTGAAAAAAATTATTTGTTTTGTCAATGTGGAAATTAACTTTAGGCTATATTAATAAACTAAACAAGGTTTTAACACATTACTCGTGCACTAGTTTTTTTGGATGGATCCTATTAGATATTTGAACATTTGTTTCTTTGAAATGTTATGTCCGTCTTTGTATGTTAATATCTAAAGCAAAAGAAAAAACTTTAAAAAAATCTTAGTTACCCAATGTTGGTGAAAGCAAGAGCAAATCATTATTAGGAGCATGAAGACTTTAATTACATTATTATTAATTCCATTTTTGAGCAAAGCATGAAAGGGGTGAGTAGGAGAGAAAAATTTAAAGCTATTTCTTGTGAAAATTCTTGCAATAGGAAATTTTTAAGGGAGAAGGTCATTGGAGAGGCCATTAGTTTTGCAAATGGTGAAACACCATTGCAAGAAGAGGAATTGTGTTTCCTCTTGAGCTTATTGTGGTTATTTGGATTTTTTTTTCATTAATTGAGCTTATGATGCAAGTTTTTTGAGCTTTTGCAAAAGGGTTTAGAACTATTTCATGAGATGTGTGCATGTGAAAGAGCAAAAGGCATTGGAACTAGTTTGACAAATGCAACAAGGTGTGCATTCCAACCCTAACAACTTGTCAAACCATGTTTTCAATTTTCAATTTTTTGTTCATTGCTTCAAAATCCATTGAATAAGATCATTTATGGTTAATGAATATATGTTATTGACAAAAAACTTTAGTCTAGAAGCTATAGTCAAATTGTCTCAAAGCGTTTTGGTTTGTAGTGCTAGAACTTGATGGTTACGTGATTGCAAGGAAGAGGGTGAAAATTTCTTTCATAAAGTACATTCATTTTACATAGTGCATGTTGATTTTTCATTTTTTTTCATCATACCCCATGTTCATTCTTGATATTGCAACTTTCATGGTTTCAAATATCTATACATTTCATGTGCCAAGCTTGCAATTTCTAATGAGATTATAATTTCACGAACATGGCAACCAATACATGTTTTGGCTTCACATAAAATTTGTTGAACCAATTGTGGATCTCCTAGAGTTTGAAAAAACATGTAAGAACTCACATCTTTCACATCTTTCTCTAGGATCAAGATCTTGAGTGCACTTGGAAAATTCAATGGTCAATAGGCCCAACAATGGACCTTATAATGAAAACCCATTGTACAATACAATATTCACCATGTTATGATTATGGTTAGATATTTTAGTAGCCATATTTTGTTAGTTTACAAGAGGGTTCATGACTAGATCATGCATGATATTTTCAATTTTGATGTTTTTACATGTAATTTTTTTTTTCAATTTTCAGTCATCTACTCTTTTTGTGTGGCTTTAAATGAATTCTAGTAATTCATATTTTTCTTATCCCTTGAATTATGTTTACTAAGTTTTTTTTGTATGATGCAATTCCAAAATTGTCACCCTTGTTGATCCTAAATTAATGAACATGTAACAATAATAAGTTTCTATCTCATGGAAAGAATTTGATGAATCAATTTTGAATTTCTTGCAATTTGAGAACATCTATAAGAATGAACTCACAACTTTCATTTTCTCAGGGGTTTGTAACTTGAATACACCTAAAAAATGTAACTATTGAAAGCCCCAATAGTTGACCTTGTTGTGAAATCATGTTGTGTAGGTAGTTGCGAGTTATTGGATGAATGTACATGTAATAATCATGACAATACAAATGTCTACAATATGGTTGTAACACCAATCTATGATATTGTGTTTTTTCAAATCCATTCTTTTGTCATTTTTCATGTAACTTTAGTTGGATTAGTAACTCATATCATGTTTATTCTAATGTAGTTTTAGATGGTAACTTTTATTGTGCTTATTTCAAGATTGTATAATTTTTGTCAATATTTTTTTTGAAATATGTTTTTGGAATGTGATATCAAGACATAAATTACCATAAAGTTTGTTTTGCACCACAAAGATAAGAGTTCACAAGATATCTTCCAATTACTCCCACGCTAATAATAATGCCTAGGTGAAATTTTTTGAACCTTAAACCTTAACACATAGGCATAAACCAAAAAAACTATATGGTGGAGGTTGAAAGTCCAGTTGGTGGCTGCCATATGGAATTTCAACCTTTGCTAGAAAGTAAATCCACGTGGTAACCATTGTTCACCTAAATTTTCACTTTTTGTAAATAGTAACCAATGTACCAATAGGTAGGTAAGGCATTATCATTTTGAGAATCTATTAGAATTCTTACTAGGTAATAGGTAACCAATCTTGTATAACCAGTAACAAGTCTATTCTATTAACTGGTATATTGATCAACATGTGGTCAATCAACATTTTAGTTTGATTTTGAACCACTAGACTGTTGTACTAACTAATGATTGTTTAACTTGAAACAACACTATGTTTTGGTATGAATAGTTGATACTTAGCAAGAACATTAAAAGGATGATTTGAAAGGATTTCAATAAGTATTCTTGGATTTGATTTTGATCTATTCTAGATCTTTATTGTAACTTGTACATTTTTAAAAATGAGGATCTTCATGTTTCTAATTTGTTTTTCTCATTCTCAGATTTAACTTAAACATACATGTTGATGTTTGTATGTAAGTAAGATTTTGAATATAGGAAATAGTTTTGTGTAGTTTGAAGGGCATAGAGAAAAAAAAACCCATTTTGGCAACCACACAATGGATCAAAATTTGGAAACATTCTAGTTTACAATCTCTAATTTTTAAAAAAATTATAGGAAGAAGCTTGCCATATAATTTTTTGTAATTATTTTTTATGATTTTAGAAGTAGTTTTCTTAGGATCTTGTTTGTTTCTTGATATAGTCTTAGTTGTTTGAATATTAGTTAGCCTTAGAAACTTTTTGATTTCCTATGTTGTTTTTTAATGAAATACAATTGGTTTATGAATACAAGAACCTAATGATCTAGAATTTTTTTGAGGGGATTAAACTAGAAGAAATGTGAGGATATGCAACCATCTTATTTGTGACTCCATGTAACTATATTATGACTAATGTGCAACTACTATCTTCTTTGTCTTCCTATGTGAATGCTTTAGTATTATATTCCTTGATAAGCCCCCATGGCCCATTAATTGCATGTGTAACCAAAATTTAGTCACGAATTGATGTACACTATGTATTATGGGCATGATAAGCATACATATTTGGGGTTCTACAATTTAAAAGTCTACTTATACTATAATAAATATTTGTTATGGATATTATCAACATATTTGTAGGGTTTAATGTAAAGTTTTTGTGAAAAGTACATTAAGGGTATATTAAAGGTGTAAAAACAAAGTTTAAGTTTATATTTTTGTCTTACCAATGGTTATGATGCAATTACTTAATATTAAATTATTAAGTATTTAATAATAACTAGTTGGTAATAGCCGATAATTAGTGTTTAATAGTTACTACTTAAAATTTTCAGATTTAAAATTGTTAAAATTATTAAAATTAATAAATTAATAACTAACTGAATTTTAATATTAAAATAATAATAATTTATTTCATTATTAAAGTTAAATATAAGTTAATAAACTAGATTTAATTATCATTCGGTTGATATTTATTATTTAATCGTCAACATATTTTAATTATTTATCAAATATATAGTCAATAATTAAATATTGATTAATTAAATATTTTATTACATAGTTCAGAATTAAATATTACTTAAAATTTTAAGTGTTAATATTAAATAATTATTCATTTAATATTGATTCATCAATGACAAATTAGAATTTAATATTCAATTATTTATAGTTGATAATTATAATAAGTAATTATTTATTTATTAAGATTAAATGATACTATAAAATAAAAATAGTCGTTAAATAGATTTTTTAAATTACTATTTAGTTAGTCATTAAGATTAAATAATAATTAATAAAATAAAAATATTTATTAATTGATTGCTATTACATGTTAAATAAACTATTATTCTTTATTATTTAGTCAATCATTAAGATTAAACACTACTTATTGAAAATAGTTATTGATTGATTGTAATCAATATAGTCAAGTTAATTATTAATCAATTGATGATAAATAATAGATAAATAATGATTATTAATTAAGTAGTTTCATTAATTAAATAATTATTAATTAACTATAGCTAGTTGATTAATCAATTAATGACTTATTGATGAATTTTTAATGTGAACTAATTAGTTATTTTATTATTTTATTTTATGAATTACTAAATAACTATTAATTTAATACTTGATCATGCATATTAATTAATTTATTAATATGAATTATTGATGGATGTTTATTACTAATTAATTAATTAATAGTAACTTTTAATTAATATTTGAGCCATTGCGACTTATTATTAATAATAGGTAGATAGGTGATAAGTACATAAGTAGGTAGGTAATAGGTAAATAGTAAATAAATAGGTTGTAGGTAGATAGGAAGTTAATGAATTAACTAATTAATGATTGAGTTATTTATGTACAAAGTTGACACAATTGAAAGGGAAAATAAATTATATAGGATAAAAAATCTAGTCACACCTTAGTTGCAAACTATTTGCAACTAAGTTGCAACTAGATTTTTTATCCCATATTGTTTAACTTCCCTTTCAAGTGTGTCAACTACATAAGTAGATGCATTGTAAACATTAAAATACACAAAATTTGCCAAATGGATGAGCTAATTAAAAAAGCATAACCCTAATTTGGTTAAATCCAAAATAAAATAAAACAAATTAAAAAATGTTCTAAAAATTACCTACCTACCTACTTAGGCTTATTTACCTACCTACCCACCTAGTCCTACTTACCTACCCATATTAAACTTCCTTACCTACCCACCTATTTTGATTTTAAAAGTTTAAAAAATCATAAATGTTACCACATGGCACAAAACTATTTGTCCACGTGTATGAATCAAAAACTTTAAAAAATAAATGGTTGAAATAAAAAGTTTGGTAATAAATTTGATTTATTTAATATTCTTTTAAGTATGCCATGTGGGAACATGACATTGGTCATTATTAATTGGTCACTAATTGCTTGATAATTGCATGATAGTTGCATGTGTTATACAATCAACAAATGAAAAATACAGTCAATTCAAATATATACCTCATCCATTGTCTATGTTATGACATCATCATTTGCAACTAACGTCTCATGCAACTTGTCCAATGCAACTACAAGTCATTTTTAGTTGCAAATGTCGTTTGTAACTGAAAATTAATTATAGATTATAGTAAAAAATATGCAAATTTTTTTTAGTTATTAATATTTGTACCTATTTAAATATGTCAAGAATAATCACAAGAGGCTTTTAAAGGCAATTAGAAATGGTTGCACCATAACAATTTGTGCCCAAAATAGCACTATCACAAAAACAATCACATTCACAAGTCGAGGGAATTCAAATTGTTGTTGTTCCCAACATTGAGCCTCAATAACTAGTGACAATAGAGATACCATTTCATTAGATACCAACAAAGCAGGAAGAATGGAAAGAACCACAAGTACCTTTAGTTGGTTGTTTTTTGACATTACACCTATTCAACATGCTAATGAAGTAACTTTTGTAAATCATAAGTGGCAATCTACAACACCTAGCTACCAAATTCCCAAAGCTACTATACCATTAAGATCATCACTTATTGTTGGGTACTACACTTCTGGGCCAGTTCGCGCTTTGAATCCAATCATAATAGATTCAAAGTTGGAACACAATCAACTTTTAAATTAGGTGGAAATACTACATAACTTGGAACAAAGACCTTCACACCAATCTAATTCTCAACCACATGTAAAACCGATGGAAGAAGTCACAATACCTATTGATGCTCAACAAACACAACCATTTAACCAAAATGTTTAGCCAAATGTACCTATTATGGGAATTGTTGAATGACCATATGTTCAACAAAATATTATGGTTATAAGCATAAATCCCATCGTTGAAATTACATCATCATGTGCATATTGTCAACATGTTGGACATGAGTTCAAGAATTGTCCCTTTGTGCATCATAAACTTAAGCGATTGATGAGGGAAAAGTTCATAACTTCTCCACAACCTATTGTACTAAGCACATTGGCAACACATGTTGGTGTACATGTGCAACAACTTCGACCACAACTAGGTTTGGTTTTAACACAATATTGGTCAATCAACATTTAGGTTGGTAATAACTTGTTACACCATTCATAACAAGATAACATAAAGTTGTACTTTATTCATCATACCCAATGTGGTATAATACCTTACCACCTTTTGTACCTATGGATCCTAATATGTATCCAACATATTATTCTAAGATCAAAGGCCTTGATCCATTGATTGGTGGGAGAAAGGAAGGACATGTTGTCGTGACGTGTAGTGTTGTAATGTACATTGTCGTAAAGGTGTAAATCCATAGTAAACTTTACTAACAAAAAGACTAAAACCAATCAAAGGTATAAACTAATCAACCAAAAAGAGATGCACGCACATATATATATACAATGCATAAAAGGAGGCTGAGATGAAATTCTCACGAATGAAAGAAAGAATTAAATTGCAAAGAAAGAAGAAGATGTAATGTATGTAGACGGTGGTCGTGCAATGGCCGCTATGAGCATCTAGAAATCCTAGCTTATTATGGAGAAAATTTTCTTGACAAAAGAATTCTAGAAAAACTAAAGAGAGAAAGGGAGGGTTTGGCCTTTTATACTACCACCAACCAACTGAAACCCTAAGTACCTAATAATGTACAGTCACCTAAGACCGTACATTAACCCTAAAAGCGCACATGGGCATGCTCATAATTGGCCATCATGTATGAGGCCATGTACGGGCATGACAGTTGTCGTGACGTGTAGTGTCATGACATATGGTGTCGTAAGGGTGTAAATTCGTAGTAAATTTTACTAACAAAAAGACTAAAGCCAGTAAAAGGTATAAACTAATCAACCAAAAAGAGATGCACGCACATATATATATATACAATGCACAAGAGGAGGTTGAGATGAAATTCTCATGTATCCCCCCCCAGACCTGAGCCAGGAAAAACATGGCATGGTCTGAGTAGGAATCAAGGTGTTGTAGAAGAACATGATGAACAATACCAATTGCCGATGGGAATTTGAGTGAGTTCCAACTTGAGGCAGAATAGATGGTATCCACCATTACAGTTATCGCAAAACAGCATATGATCAGCATCGTCTATCCTTTGACATACCTGACATGGATAATCAAGTGGAGGAATCCAAGTCAATGTTATGATGGTAGGATCCAAGTTTGGCAAGTGGCAGGGCACACAATTTTTGGAATGATCCTGAATTATGCGTCCGTTAGCTCCTTGCAACTCTAACACACCTGAAGGCCTAATCACCTTAATCCTTAAGATAGTGCGACCGGAAGAAGTGTCTAGAGTATCATTGGGATGCCGCTGGAGATACACAAAATCACCAACATCAAATTGTCTCACCTTAGGTTTATAACTACCACCTCGTGTGTGTGCATACCGTAAGGTGTCTCGATGTTGTGCAATGGACAAGTTTTCCATGGCCATGGGCATAACCCTCTTGAATAGAGCAACCCTTTCTACAATGACCCTAGCCCAAGTGGCTAAGGAATCCAAGTCCACAACTTGGTCCATTTGAGCAGTAATGGAAGAGGGTGGAATGGGATGTTTCCCAAAAAGTAAAAAGTAAAGAGAGAAATGAGATAAAGAGGCATGTTTGGACATCCCATAACCCATGGCGATGTAAAGGAAGGCCAGGTCCCAATCCTCTTTGTTCTTAGTGAGGTGAATCTTTCGAAGTCCTTTCTTGCACGTTTGAACCATCCTTTCTGCAAGGCCATCAGCTTGGGGATGATCTCTTGAAGTCTGATGATGGTCAATGAGAGCATGGTCAAGTAGGTTTTGGAATTCTCCCCTGAATTCTGATCCTTAATCAGTAAGGCACTCAGCACAAGCCCCAAACCTACTTATAACCTGTTGTAAGAAAGCCTGGCTGGTGCTGTGTGATGACTTGTTCGATAGCGAAACAAGCTCAACCCACTTTGAAAAATGTTCAATCATAATCATGATGTAAACATTACCCCTGGAGGTTTGTGGTAACTCTCTAGCTAAATCACATGACTAACGATAGAACATGCCTTAAATAGGGAGTGGAGAAAGCGTGAGCTGTCGAGAGGAGAAAGAAATTCACACTCTATCACATTGTTCACACCTAGCAATGATGTTTCAGACTTGAACATACATACCTCTCCAATGGTAATGAGGAACAAAAAGGCTATAAGTACGCATAATTCCAAAGTGTCCAAGCTTCGAGTGTACCTTTTGAACAAGACCAAGTCGTTCATGTGGTGGTGGAACCACTCTATCGCCTTGTGGTAAGCATCGGGTGAGGTGATTGTCCCTCCATGAATAGCGTGTGGATCGTTGTTGTATGTGATCCCGTTGACTTGATGTAACTTGGGGAGGGTATTCCCCATGTTGAAGAAACCTTAGAGTGTCCAAATCCTCCCATATATCCATAATGGGATGCTAAACCAGGTTACATTGCAGTAGTGCAAGATAACTAGATGCCTCAGATACATGTATTGTTGGAATCTGGTCAAAATCTTGCCTAGCTTCTGAAAAAATTTCAGAGGTAGTGAGGGGTCTTCGTGACATGGTATCCGCATTCTGATGTGTAATATAAGGTCGGTGAATAACCTTGAACTCATACTCTTGAAGTATAAGTGCCCAACGAGCTAACTTACCAATAAGCTTATCATTGGTCATCAACCACTTGATAGGCTCATGGTCAATATACAAAGTGAAATTGGTGCCATAAAGATAGGGCCTGAAATGTATGACGGCCCATAAAATAGCAAGGCACTCCCCCTTGTATGAAGAGTAGTTATTCTTAGCCTTGTTGTTTCGGGATACATAGGCGATGACATATTCCTTACCTTCCTCATCAAGTTGGCCAAGAATAGCTCCAATACCAAGAGCATTCTAGTTAATGTGTAGAATGAAGACCTTATTGAAATCAGGTCTTCTTAGAATGGGGAACTCTGAAAGTTTTTCCTTGAGTGTGTTGAAAGTTTCTTGAGCCTCATCACTCCATGTCCAAGCATGTCGCAACCCCACTTTGAGGGAAATGTGAGGTCGTCACTCACACTCTCGAAAATGGGACTTGGGAGTCCTTCGGGACTCCCAAAAACTCAAAACATGATTGTAGGGGTCAATTTTTTTTGCATTGAGGTATTCTTTATACTGTTGGAAAGGTATTGAAGTTTAGATGTCCAAGATGGCCTCTCATGAGCCATTTGGACATTTGCAGCACAAGTTATAGTTGAAAGAAAGGTTAGGAGTCAAATTGACAGTTTGACTCCCGACCACTAAAAGTCGGGAATTGACCCAATCCTGGTGTGTGTAGGTGTATTGTAACACACCGTTAGAAAGCCCTTGAGGAGGGCTACAACTTTGCTTTAGACCTCATCCCAATCAGAGGTTGGAGCGAGAAGTTATGAACGTCCAAAGTCCCGAGAGTCCAGACTAGGATAATTTCAGGACCCCACTTTGGGAGTCCCAAAAAAAAGTGCCATTCGGATGCAAGTGCGGTGAAGAGTCATAGAGAATATTACATGGGGGAAGGTGGTGGCTTCCCCCGAATCTGGGCCATGGTGAGTCAAGTGAGTCCAAGGTTGCCCGTGGCTTGTCCCAACACCCAAAGCGTTCTGAATGTGTACTAACCCACTGGATGGTTGGTTTTGGATGTAGGACTGAGTAACTAAGTAGCTTGTCCCTCTTCCTAGTCTAATCCCGAAGCTTTCAGCACGCCCTTCTCACCCCCTTTAATGCTGGAAGTTGGGAGTGTGTTTCGAATCCCCCGCATTTCCGCAACTTGAGTGACTTAGCCCCAACTTGGGCTAACTAACGACTTGGGATCACGTCAAAGTAACATCCTTCTTTAAAAATGCATAGAGAGGATGAGCAATAGTATTGAAGTCTTGGACATAAATTTTATAGTAATTACATAATCCGATGAAGCTCTTCAACGTGTGAACATCAGTAGGATTGGGCATCTCCAAAATGGCTACTACTTTGGCCCAATGAGCCATAATACCATTTGGCAAAATTCTATGTCCAAGGTAGATTAATGAGGTGACAACAAACTCACATTTTTTAGGATGGATCTTCATATTGATTTCGTGAAGCCTCTTGAATAACTCCTCAAGATGAGCCAAATGCTGCAAGAGTCCCTTGCTATGCACTAGGACATCATCTATGTAATACTTCATGAAATCTGCCCCTTCGAGAACTTGGTCCATGACTTGCTGAAAGAAGACAGGTGCATTCTTCAATCCAAAAGGCATCACAAGCCATTCCCATAACTTGTCGTTTTCATGGAATGTCGTTTTCTTGCGATCCTTCGCAACGAACATAATCTGGTTGAAACCTTGCTTTAGATCCACAATTGTGAAGATGTTTGAATCAATGTTATCAAACAATTTTTCAGGGATGGGTATGGGGTACCTATCCTAAGGTGTAAATAAGTTCAAAGGCCTATAATCCCTGCACATTTTTTTTTCAGTCCATAATCTAGCTGAATTTTTTTTTGCTAGCATTACTATAGCAGCTGTGAAATCAGAACTTGATGGTTGAATGAAACCAGCCTCATGGAACTCTTTGCATCCTTCATCTACCAGTACCCACTCATGCTTGCTCAACCTATGCCTCCTTCGATAGACAGGTGTCTCATCTGTAAGGTCTATAGAGAACTGCATGGTCTTACACCTACCTAAGTCTTTCATTGAGAATGCGAACACATTCTCATATTTAATTAGCAAGTTTGTGACCTGGTCTCTCTCCTTTTTGGTGAGCTGGTTCCCCATAATGAAAAGGTAGTTGAAAACACATGGAATGGAGTTAGAAAGTGTGTTTGAAGAACCTGGTGTATTGGGTTCTCCATTATCCAATTGCGCAGATTCGTAGAAGGTTGTAATTATTTTTCTAGAAGCTGATGTACCTCCAGGTGTATTAGACACAACTTGAGTCAAATTACATGGTACTTCTTCCCCCCCCCCAACACTAAGAATGAAATGTAGAGTGTTGAAGATAGGCAAGTGTACTTGGTTGGGGTGCCATGTGGTTGCATCGCCAAAACTGCAAACTGATTGAATTAGTGTTGGTGTTATGTACATTTGAAAGAGTACACAAGTTACCAACAACCATGTAAGGGAATTCGGGTCCATGCCTCTCCCTAGTAGAGCGTTACACTCCAATTTAGTCACCTTAGTGTGACTAGTAGTGCCAGCTTGGAACCCCATAGCCCTTTCTCTTTCTTCTGGGCTTGGTTCATCCCAAGTGGCTAAAGCATGATAATACACCAAGCCTGGTCCATCTCCTTGAAAGGCATGTGCTCCTGGGAAGAGACAAAGGTGGGCCAAACACCTCTTGGTTTTTCCTATTGTGTTCGTAGGAAACCAATTCTTTTGCCTTGTAACTAGTTGGCAAGGACTTTGATCATCCAATATGTGAAAAACATGCAGGTTGGGGTCTTTAATAGTGTATTTCAGAGCTACCTGCAAAACTGAGAGTGGTGCCAACTTGGTCCACTAGTTGCGCAACCAGTGCGCATAGGAATCGCATTATGCTGCATCAAGTAAGAGTGGCTCTCCAATGTAATGCTTGACCAGTGTGTAGTGCTCCTGGACTTTCTCCTTCTGATCAAGCTAAAAAGGGGTGTTCTCAATTACATAACCAAGTGTAGGGGAAATGGATTGAGCCCAGGTGATCAATCGTATCATGTCCGTAAAAAGACCATATCTTGTGTCACTCAAGCCTTCTACAAATCCAGCCGTTGAAAATCCTTAACACTCCCAACCTGAAATGATGAGGTCAACGGGGCCAAGTAATTCCATATGTTTTTTCTAAATTAGTTGTATGTCAGAAGGCAAAAATGTGAAATTAGCCTTCCATGCGGTGGTTGCAAACTATTGTGGAAATCTTGTTATGAACTCCCTCATCCTCGATGTCGCCACTTGCCTTGCAACAAGATCAATGTCTACGTAGAAATACCTCCAAACCACCATCCCTGACTGTAATAGGGCTTTGAGACTTGTACCAATACCACCAAAGAGCTCTAGTAATGTAATCCCTTCCTTAGGTGGTGTCCAAGTGATTAGCTGACGAAATAATGACTTAATCGGTTCGTCATGGCTCTCCATGCTCTCAAAACTATAAAAGCTTTGACCAAGGGCTTGTGGGCTACTTTGAACCTCTGTAAAACCTCTAGTCCATGTTGAATGTCAATAGGAATCACCCTCAAACTTTCAGTACCTTGAGCGTAAGTTATCTCCTCCTCATCTCCTTGTATCCATTCGTGGCTAGCTTATTGGATGTAGGAAATGGTGTGTGTTTCCTTGAGCATACAATGGTGAGCCATAGGACTATGGTTCCCATGTAAATCAAGGGGTATGTATCCCAGGTGGTGGCCATCAGTCTCCCAATCCACTCGGTAGTACGCATGTTCAAACCAATTGTTAATTATAAAACCAGGTGGAAACAAGGCCTCTTGCCGAATGAACACATCCTAACTAGTGGCATTGGTGACTAAACATTTAACATGTAAGCAAAGCTCCTGATCTGTACCTTCATTGAAATTAAGTGTAATCAAATTCGAGCTTTCCCCAAGTACCTCCTCTATGCTCCCACTAGCGGTGCGAATTTGCCACATAGATTTCCGTATTTTGGAGTCAAGCATGCCCATCTTCTTGGCAAATTAAACTCCAAGAATCACTGGTTGGGCATCTATATCAAGAAATACCATTCTGGGTGTATGTCCTCCCACTTGGATTGCTGACCCAGTATTGTCGACAATGGCAACTCTGGTGGCAATGGAAGTTCTCTCACTAGGCACCACCTTCGGAAATGAATGAGAGACTTTGTGGAGAAAATGGCTATCCACAACACCTTTGCTGAGTAACAAATCCACAAGTGAGGTGTTCTCAACTCCCTTTTGATATGTTAATGTAGAATTAAAAGTAGGAAAGCCCATTAGTTTAGCCATACTAGAACTAGTGACCAGATTACGAACACCATCTGCAACACGTGAGCTAATCGAATATCTCTCCAAGGTGTTGGATGGGACTTCTGTAGCATGTGGATCAGGGATTGGTAAAGGACGTGATGTAGTGTTTAGGGTATCTTTTAGTATTGCAATTATGAGTGTTTAACTTTAAGTCTTGAAAACTAAACAATGGTGTACTCACAAGCTTTTGCACCATTTCATGCATTTGAAATTAGCATTCCATAAATTGATCAATGGAAAATTGTGTGTTTTCCTAATGTACATGTATTTTTGGGACACGGGAATTTGATGCCCTAACAGCTTGTGGTGTAGTAGTTCCTCCCCCTTTGCCAACAAGGTCCGTTCTTCTTCTGTGTTGAAAGGACGAAAAGATTGTGGCATGACTGTTCGAGCTCCTCTAGCCCTTGACTTGAACTAGATGCGAGTCCATCAGTCTAAATTACCTACCTAATGGCAGAAACTCTGGGTGCCACATTAGCTTCTTATGCCACGACATAGGAAGGGCAAAAATAAGTAGTAAATTATGGTGTGAGACTAGAATTGTGTAGAGTGGAAAGAACATACTCCCCAACCATGGCATCGTGTGGGAGGCCATAGAACGACCTAGGAGGTCCCTCTGGTGATCCTGAACCTTGTACAAGTTGGGCATGACTAGCTGGTTAGGAGGACTTGCCTTTTAGATTAGCAAGTTGGGCCTTTAATGATTCGAATTCATTTTATAGAGTTTGAACTTGAATTGCATGGGCTTGAAGCACCTCCCTCTTGTTAACATTGTGCTCTTTCTTCTTAACATTCTTGTTGGAATTACCTTTGGTGGGCAAAGCCTGAGTGGAAGGCTAAGGTGCCTTGGCTTTTGGTTTAGGGACAACAAAAGATGCTAGCAGATTTTGCCATTGTAATCGGAGTTGTTTCTATTCTAGGAACTTGGCAAAATAAACAGATCGTTAATGTCCCTTTTTCCCACAATAATCACAAAAGAGATCCTTGAAAGGAATGTTGCACTCACTAGTTTTGTGGGTAGGATTGCCACAATAGTTGCAAGAAAATAGGATGGGTGTAGCTGAGTGCACCGCTTTAGTCCTTGAAGAAGAATGTGATGATCTAGTTGGCCCAACTGGTGTAGGCTAAGGCCTTGAACGTGATAAAAGCTTCATAGTATTGGCCTCATAGTGTGCATGAGCTAGTTTCAGCTTTTTGGAAATGTTGTACACATCCAGTAAAGTGTACAAGTCTCCAAATTCTACAAAAACCTGTTGCAAAACCTGCGCATGGAATGTTGGAGTACCTTCCAACGAACAAAGATACCGGTGGGCAACTTCCAGGTTTGTGATGCTTTGGGTATCCTCTTTGAGTTTGAGAAGCCTCATGCAAAACATCCTGAGGGTTTCATCCTTTTGCCGAGAGAAGGTGGCAAGCTGCAAATTTTTTTCAGAACTTTTGATTGAAATTCCAGCTCAAGAATTCGAAAGAATTCCCCCATTGGATCAGCAAAAGCTAGCGCATCGGTGGTGGGAGGAATGTTTACGGTAACAGCAATGAGTTGTTGAGGAGAAAAATTTACTAAAGTAGGTACCGAGTTTGGATTATTGGGCACAGTCCCACGATGTGCAATTGCAGCTTACAATGTAGCTTGAGAGGCGGTGGCGATGGCTATGGCGTAAGCTAGATTGGGAATCTAAGTGACACCCAAAATCCTTACAGAATGTTGCTCGTAAACATCCAATGCCTCATAGTGCACATAACGGGCCAATTGTTTAAATGCAAACGCCTCGGTGTAATTAGCGCCATACTTGAGCTCCAATTCACAAACCACAGTTGAGAAAGTTGCCTTGAACTCCTTCAAAGAAATAGTACTTGGCCTTCCGCTGAACTTCTCAATTCTCCCTGAGGAACTGCTGACCTCCATGGTGTATATGGGTGTTGAGGTCACAGTTTACAACAGAATATACAGTGATGGTGTGAAAGTAGGTACAATAGCAAGTGTACCCCACTGATTAACCCTTCCAAATGGACTTTGATGTATTGTTAATGTAGTGTAACTTGAACCTAAATTCCTGGTAGGAGTTGTACTAGATGACGATGGTGCTGTAGACATTTGATGGTATCGTCGTGAAGATCATGAGCTTAAAGAAATTAGCTCAAAGGATTATGTGTTACTTCGTAGCTGATACCTGGGCTCTGGCTGAGCGATAGTGCTCTCATCATCCGAGGACATGGTGTTGTCCCATGCCCCAAAATTTTATGATAGTACATAGCACTAGCTACAAAATTCTAACACAACATATAGTTTGAAGAACATAATGCATTGTTGGGAATGACCCATGACACATAGACATCCCATGGAGGTCAAACGAATGTCCAACGAAAGTCAAACAAAGGTCAGATGGAAGTCAAACAAATGTTGGATGCAAAGGCAGGACGACAAAACGATAGGACGCATGATAGTAGGACGTAGGACAATAATATAGCAGGGCGCATGATGGCCGGATGGCAAGCGCATGACGAAAGTTCGACAGATGTCGGATGGATGTCGAACGAAAGTCTGACAAACATCGGATGGGCAGAGGTCAACCGCCACTACTGGGATGGCGGGCAACAACGCTACATTATAGCTCCTAGCAACACAACGTTGTGGCGATGGTTGGTGGCACTGTAGCTCGCGATGGTCGGCAGTGCTGCAGCTTGTAACGTTATTGCGACGATGGCCGACAACACGACGTTGCAACGATGGCCGACAACGTTGTAGCTCGCGGCGATGGCTGGCAACGTGATGTTGCAGCGATGGTCGGCAATGTTGCAACTCGCGGCAATAGTCGACAACACGTTGCAACCCTGGCCAACGCTACGCTATAACGTGGAAAAAAAAATTTTTGTTTTTTTTAATTCGATGGCCTCAAGAGAGAAAAAGAGAGGGAGAAAGAGAGAAGGGCAAGAGAGCTTTGAAACCTGCTCTTGGATCCCGGCTCTGTTAGTTAACAAAAATGTGACAACACAAGTTCCTTCCTGTAATAACGCTAACTCCCTTCGGTAATAGTAACATTAGCACCTTCTGGCAGTAACAACATTAGCAATAGTAACACTAGCAACACTAGCAGTAATAACAATAACTCAAGAACTCACTGGCAAAAGAAATCTACTGCTTTCAACATGAAACAACAGAAAGTGGAGTTTTTCTAGAATTGAATGAAAGAAGGAATTGAATTGCAAAGAAAGAAGAAGATGTAATGTATGTAGACGATGGCCATGCAATGGCTATCGTGAGCATCTAGAAATCTTAGCTTATTATGGAGGAAACTTTCCTAACAAAGGAATTCTAGAAAAACTAAAAAAAGAAAGGAAGGGCTTGGCCTTTTATACTACCGCCAACCAACTGAAACATTAAGTACCTAATAACATATAGTCACCTAAGACCGTACATTAACCCTAAAAGCGCACATGGGCATGCCCGTAATTGGCCATCATGTATGAAACCATGTATGGACATGACAATGCAGATAGTCCTAGTTAGTTAAAATTAGTTCCACTTGTTCAGTAGCTAGAGTAGATGTAATACCCTACCAAAGTTCCAGTTCAAGGACTAAAACAACTAGTAATAGTTCTAAAACAAGTTAATGTTCAATAGTCAATAACAACATCTCTACTTGTTAACTTACCTATCACCACTAAACTACTTGTTTATGGTGGTGATATACCATTTCAACCACCAAAAAAGGTTAACCCACATCTACAACCGAGTATGAAGAAAACAAACTAGTTATAACAAACTATAATGTTTTGTTAACCTAATAAAAGGATGAATTGGTTGCACAACCAATAGTTAACTATACTATGGTTATACAATAGTAAACATTGTTCCAATTGTGGAAAAATAGGCCATGCTAAGCAAACTTGTCATAATAGAAAAATGAAGAAAACAATAGTACCTATTGTACCAACCAAAATAGCTAAATCTATAGTTGAAGTAATTGCACCTCCTGTTGAACCAACTACAATACCTTTACAATATCCATGCATTATATATTCTAGTGTTGAACATTGTGCACCAAATTGTTTTAAACAGATTAAAATCCAAACATGTTTCATACTAAAATAAACTTTGCTACTACAATAGTTCCAAAACCTCTAAAACTTGATAAAGTACCAATTAATGTAGTTATTATTATCACGACATGTAATCAAGTACCAGAATAATAGGTACTCAGAGAAGGTGAACTGGTGAAGGCAAAAACAATAGTTAATTAACAAACTAAGAAACAAATGCATGGGCATTTTGTTCAAACTATTAAACAACTATAAGGTGGTGATTCTAGATCACAAGCACCCATTGATATAAATGGACCACTTCATTTGAATTAGGCCCATCTGCTAAATAACACAAATTAATCAGTTATGGGCAAACAACATGTTCATTTGACTATATAAAAAGTGACTTTAGATATGACTTTGGAAGAGATTTTGAAATGCATCAATATTCAAGTTCTTGAAACCAAATATATCATTAATTTGGGGCAACTTTTGAAGATTATACCAGACATCACGTGATACATATTCAAGCTAGTTAAGATTGTTCAATTGGTACAACATGAACCTATTTATCCTAAACCAACATGTACATTAGTCGCCATTAATCATCAAATGGCAATTATTTAAATTAAAGTTGGTAAGAATTTTATTGATGATGTGCTCCTTGATGGAGGTTTTGGAATCAATATCATTATTAACAAATTAAGGGTACCATTAAGTTTGTTTAAGCCCAATCCAAAACTTTACAATTTCCATATGGCAAATCAAACCATAGCCAAACCACTTGTTTGATTAGGAATCTAAAGATATTTGTTCATGGTATTACCTACATAGTCACATTCAATGTCATCAATAGTAACGTTCTAGATTCTAGTTACTCAATGTTGTTAGGGCATCCATGGTTAAGAGAAGCAACAATATCCCATGATTGGGGAACCAATATTGTTACCATACAAGGAACAAGTATAGTAAAAACATACTTGTTACTAAGAAATTAGGTGTTCAAACCAAAAGACCATAAATCCTAGTTTGTTATGATTTCCTTTCTGGAATATCTTATGAAAAAGAAAATGTTATGTTTGTTATAAAACTAGATCTATTTTCAATTTGGACCATAGGAGTACCTACCCAAACTGAACTGGTTTCCAAATTAGAACACATATAAGACATTGGGATGGTAGAATAGGTGCCAAAAACACTTGTTGAACTAGTATGTGTCTTACCTATTAATTTAGTTATACCATCTAATATTGTAAAACAACATTTACTTGAAACCTTTTTCCATCTAACAGTTGGAAAAATGATCATTGATGAGACACTTATTTGAGAATGAGGTCAAGATCTAACCATAGCATGTTGGACTGTAATTGAGGAGGAGCAATTGACTAAAATCACTTTGGGCACTAAGAAGAGTGTGCAATAGGTGAAAGTGAATGCTTCACTTGAACTGATACGTTGTCACAAAACAATTGATTGAACTACTAAAGGAGTTCAAGGACATTTTTCCCTAGACATACAAAGACCTAAAAGGTACTCCACTAGAGATTTTTCAACACAAGATTAAACTTAACACTACAATATCACATGTTCATCAAGCGAGGTATTAGTTGAATCCTAATTATGTTACCATTGTCAAACATGACATAGACAAGTTACTTATTGATGGTTTTATTAAACCGGTTGAGGAAGCAACTTGGCTATTACCTATGGTGGTTGTGCTTAAAAAAAATGGGAAATTAAATCATTTGTGTTGATTTTAAGAAGCTCAATGCAACAACAAAGAAGGATTGTTACTTGTTGCCTTTCATTGATGAGGTCATTAACATTATAGTTGGACATGAAGTGTATACCTTTTTAGATGGATTTTGCAAGTATCACCAAATCTCAATTGCACTAGAAGATCAACACAAATCCACCTTTGTGACAGATTGGGGGGCTTTTGTGTGGGTTGTGATGCCATTTGGTGTAAAAAATGGATTGCCTACTTATCAAAAGGTAGTTACCAAAACATTCCAAAATACATTGATGTATTCATGAAGAGTTTCCTTGATGACTTTAGAATAATCAATGACGTATCTATTCACCTTGAGAAGCTTAAAAAATGTCTTCTTCAAGTGTAAAGAATTTGGCATTAATTTGAAGCCATACAAGTGTGCATTCATGGTTTTTTCAAGAACTATCCTAGGTTTCATAATGTTTAAATAAGGCAAAGTTATGGATCCTAGGAAAGTTGAAGCCTTATATTGAACATGGCAGTACCTACTACTATTTAAGAAATACATATGTTCAATGGGATGGCACAATTCTACAAGTGTTTCATAAAAAAATTTGGATTAATTATGTGACCTATCACCAAGCTATTAAAAAAAAAAAAAAGTTTTTGAATGGACAAAATAGTGCCAAAATGCTTGGGAATATATTAAAAATTGGTATGTGCAAGCCCCTATTATGATTAATCCAAATTGGGAACTTGAATTTCATGCCCACACATATACATCTTAGCTAATAGTAGGAACAATACTTGTTAAGAACCCAACTAGTAAGTTTGACCAATTGGTTATATATGTATGCCTCCAAATTACTAAATTCAGTCAAGAAAAACTATACCACTATTGAAAGGGAAGCTTTAACAATGGTTTATGCCCTACACAAATTCAAACATTACTTACTAGATAACTGATTTGTATTTTATGTTGATCCCATGGCCCTTGTGTACTTAATTAACAAGCCAGTTTCTAAACATCCTAGCTTCCAATTATACAACATTCATATGTACTTTATGTGGTACAGAATATGGTATTATAGAAAATTGTTTTGCTCTATTCACATTGGAAAAATGATGAATTATTAGTCTATTTTGTATAAACTATGCTTCAGTTAGACCAATTTATTACATCCTATCTTCTAAACTATTTTGGACTTGTTCTTTCATCTATGGTTGTTCTACAAAATCTTTCTCAAACATTTATTATCCCACATGTCTAACAAATCCATCTCTCATTCACTATTAATCTATGGATATTTTGTGATGGCATGTCCTCCAACTTTACAAAAAACATAGATTTTAGAAAGAGTTTGAACCAACTTAATTGAATCATCAGAATTGTAATTTTCACATTATAGATTCCTTCTTTCTCTTCCAATTCTTTTGCTTTTGTGACTCATTTGAATTGGTAATGCCTCCTCCAAAACATTCACATGTGCATCATCATACACAAAGGTTTTTGGGTAATTTGCATCCACCCACTCTAGAATACTAGGATCATAGTTATCTTTTATGTCCTAGTCCTTTACTAGTTCATGATATTCTAGCAATGCTAACTAATACACAAATGGTGCATTTGTGCATCTATTATAATCACTCCTCCAACTATCCATAGGTTTTAAAATTGAAGAATTTCCAAGGTGTCTACCAATAGCAATTCATCCCTTGGATTTATCTTTTCCCCATGTTCTTGAATAGTAAATGGTGTTTGAAAAACATGGATACCCCCTTCTCTTGGGTACACTTTAGACCTGATCTGACGCGCTCCCAAGTCACGGGGTGAAACCCACTTGAGGGTTTCACAAAGTCAAGTTGCGGAAATTGTGACTTAACAGCACGCTCCCAGCTTCCAATTCTAAAAAGGGGTAGAGGTTCGAGTTGGGAGCCCAAGGATTAGACTAGGAAGAGGGACTAGTTTGGCTCAGTTTGGCTCGTGTGAATCTGCATCCAAAAACCAACCAAAATGGTTAGTTTAGCATTTGGGACACCTTTGGGTGTTGGGACTTGCCACGGGCACTTGGACACACAAGACTCACCACGGCCCGGACTCGGGAGTAAGCCACCACCTTACTCCCTATAGTATTCTCTGCAGTTGGTCGCTGAAG
>Ga0116229_10002465_pt1 | contig 29959 bp, 13 predicted proteins | sample S1TSphgellanicum_3_FD_87313 | JGI IMG/M metagenome (GOLD analysis project Ga0116229, IMG submission 87313) | Host-associated microbial communities from peat moss isolated from Minnesota, USA - S1T2_Fc - Sphagnum magellanicum MG | ecosystem: Host-associated > Plants > Peat moss > Unclassified...
TAATAAGAAATCCAGCCAAGAGATCAAATCTGAAGCCTCTGCAACTTTGAAGCTATGAAGATTTTCAAACAAATTGATCTCTGCTTTATTTTTCAGCCACAAAAACCTAAAGTTCAAAGCAGTAGTCACAACAAAGCATGAACATAGAAAACAAAGACCACTTGCAAGCACTTGAGACTCTATGAAGCTTCCTATCGAGCTACTGAAAGAAGAAGCAAAACGGGAAAGAAAACAGGAAACCACATACCTTTTGTGAATCACCTTGAAAATAACCTGTGAAAACAGACACGTAGTTGGGTTAATTGAACTACTCTGGTATATGAATTTCATACCACCCCCACCAAGTTGGGAATTCAAAACAGCAGAGCATGGTTTGGCAAGTCTTTGCATCAGGGAAGAATTCGGCTGACTTCTACAGTTGTTTCCGTTGACCAAACCCATAATATGTCTGCTGAAATGAACACCACAACCCAAAAACTGGATACTCTGCTTCAACTTGAATTACTCATTGTTCACTTTACAAAAAGCCGACCAATCATTCCAGTGAAAATGAAAGACATTAACTTTCAAAATTTTGGAATGTGAAATGTCAGACAGCACCCACAGTGTGATAAAGTCTCATATAAAGAGACAATTATTCACATGAAAAACTATGGAGCTGACCTGAGCTGACACAGCTCAATGTGAACAATCTCACTAGAATTTGAGTACTCTACAATAATGCTTGCTTGGTTAAAGTTAGGAACACCTTTACTCGGGAGTTCAAAAGGGCAGCTATCCTTGAATGGAGCCATGCTCCCAGACCGTGGGCCCAGCCAAGAATTGTGACAGTCAAGCCACAACAAACTAATCAGAACTGAGCAGAAAATGCTGATTGAAACATCACATCAACTCTGTACCAAATCTAGCACAACCTAGAGTAATCTCAAAGAGATATCTTGTCAAAATAGACAGTTGAGGCCACTATGACCAGATATGAGGAGAAGGATTTACTATGATGATTTGCCACCTTGAGGGAGACTATGCATAAAGACATGATCCCTGGGGTTGGTCTATCCAGGGCCAAATGTTCAGAACTACAGGAGACCGGGTGGGAAAGACCCTTTCAACCTCCAAGACATGGGAATGTGTTGAGAGCCTTTGTTTTTATCTGCTGGGTTGAATAAAATGGCAACAGTCCTTGCTTTTGGACCATCAAGGGAATGTTAAGATGTGTATTATTGTTTTCAGTGCAGGAGTGGAAACACCGAATAACAAAGACAAAGAGAGAATTGTGGCATTACATACCCATAGTGTCCTTTACAACATCAATGCCAAGATGAAACCTTTCTCCGAGCTTGGAATGCAAGGACTCTGCCGCTGCTCTGCGCTGCACAGCATCTTTTGGCTCTAATAGCTCTCCAACATTGGTACCGTCTCCTTTCTTCTTCTTACTCTTCTTCAAGTGCAGCAAAGTTTCATTGCCACTGACTTCATTGAATTCCTTAACACTGGGGCGGCCATCCTCATCATCATCATCATCATCATACCTGCCACCAGTACCGGTCGACCTATTTGAGATTTTGTTGGTGTGGCTAGCATCGTCATAATTATAAAGCCCTGGATTGATGATCTTGTTGTCAGAGACATTTGTCGGAGGCAGTTTCAAGCTTGGAAGGGAAGCAGAGCTTGACTCAATTCCAGAGGAGCTAGGAGGCGATGATTTTTTGCCGCCAATACCTACTGATTTCGCGTGAGGGACAACACTGGAATAATACTGGTCAAATGTATTCTTGTTGCTCGAGCTAATCTTTTCTCGTGGAGATTCCAAACCGGGAGTCCTGCTGATGTGATACCCGACGACACGATCCGGCGGCTGCCGAATTATGTCAGTCACTCCTCCTCTAAAATTCCCTACTCCGCTACCATACTTCTGCACCAACAGATCTTCACACCCGGTCTCCTCTGCAGCAGGCTTCTTCTTCACGCGTAGGTTTTGAAAGAGGGGAGGGGGTTCCGTAACATGCTGCTGATGATGATGATGCTCCTCCTCCCTGGTGGCGAGGATGTCAGCCGCGACGTTCACATCACAATCAGCATCGTCATAAGCCGCAGCAATTACCTCCAAAGACAACCCCGGAAACGCCGCCATAAGCTCCGTCAACGTCCTCTCTTCCGCATCTTCTTCCACGATTTGCTGCACCACCGATGATGGCTCACAGCTCGTGTTCTGCTGCTTGGACACCACCGCATACCCTTGCCGGAACGTCTGCTGCTCCATCATCCCAGGTAAAGTCCTCATTGAAGTAGTATAAAACCAGGCACTAGCTAACATTCAATTCCACTCTCAAATCACTACGGCCGGAAGTCGATCCACAGATTTTCCGAGACGGCGAAATCTCCAGCGACAAAGAGCGGAGGAGGACATCAACATCAATGGAAGAAAAGGAGTTCAAATCACGACGGCCCACACACGACTGACTGCTGCTTGAAAACCTAGCAAACACTCTTCACAACGGCACAAGAGAAGAGAAGAGAAGAGAAGGCATCGTTCTCCGCTTCATTAAGGTTTTGTGGGGAAACGCGTGCGAGAGACAGACGCGGAAGGAAGGACGGACGGACAGGCGATTGCGTCAGGCTCGGGTTTGATGATCAGTCCAGTCGTCCCCAGTGTTGCTTTTTTTAATGAATTTTTTTGTTTGTTCTCAAAATGACGATCATTCATAGGAAGGATGTAGAAAAACTATGTGGCGATCGTCCCTCTCTAGGAAGATTTAGCCAAATTTGGCTACAGATAAACCCAGTAACCAATCTTTTACTCATCCTTACTTATCTTTTTCGCTACACCCAAAAAACCATATATAAAAAATATTTCCACACACCTTTTATTCAACCAGAAGTCTGAAAAACCAAACATTGAAATCTTTCTTTCTTGGACCATTTTCCTTTCCCCCTCCCTTTCCCCCCCCCCTCACTTCTGGCGATTGAAAACTCTCAAAATCACTTCATTTTCGACAAGTTTGGCGAAACTTCGTCAATAATTCCTTTTTATAAAAGGCCACAGTGAACGAGATGGGCCCAGAGTAAACCACGTCCACCAGTGCAGCATGAGTGATGGATGGTAGTGGGGGGCGTCAGGAAACAGCTTTCTGTTAGATTCCAGTTCCGTAGTTAACCATGGTGATTACCTCAGTTACTTTTTTTATTTAACTACCTGTAGGTAGTAAGAACACAGCCCTTACCAATGTATAAACCATCCACAGACCGAGTAGACACCTATTTTCTCACCTATCCACCTATATATTTGCTACCTACTTACACAATTATTATTATTATTTTAATATTTTTGTTGCAGGTATGGTTACCAAGCAACATACTATGGTGACAGGCTTTTAAAAAAAATATAACACCCACCTCAGTGCGCATTACATTTTCAAACACCACCCCCCCCTTCCCCCCGCCTCGTCATTTGTTTTGCCCCATGGTACCCGATGGTATCTAGGTAGCACAGAAAATTTTAATGCAAAAATTGCATGCAATTGCCCAAGCCTGAAGGCTAGTGAATTTTGGGTTTACCTTTTTTTTTAATCCAACTCTTGTTCTTTATGTTTGTTTTGAATTATGTGTAGGATAAGGATGGAGGGCCTGTTCGCCCCTAATGTGGGGGGACCCAAATGCAAGTACCCGAATTCCCATAACAGCCCTCTTATAGGTTCTTAGAGTCTTCACTTGGTGTAAAGATCTGGTGGAATTTTGCTTTATTTAAAGACAACTAGCTGTGTGAAGAATCAGTTGAGGGGGAGACGAGGCACCCTCAAGTAGCTGAACCTTTGAATGGGCATTTTGTAGTGTGTCTGTGTGTATGTCAATTGAGGAAAGGTGAAAGGACAAATATTTTTGTGCATTTGGTAAACGAAAAGGCAGATGAATGCATCTACAACTACATTTTTCTAAGTCAACCCAAATTACTTCTGTTTTTTTAATAAAAAAGTTCGCTGGTGTATGAACTTCAAATTGTTAAGTAAATGTTCCTTGTATGTGTTACGATACCAACTGTGATTGGCTAGTACAATAGCTACAATTAATATAGCTAGGTAGCATGGGACATGTGCCTAAGCATAGGACAAAAGTGGGACCTCAATGTGGGTGAAAGAGAGATGTTAAATATCTCTTTCTCAATAAGTTTTTTTTTGACACATTTTTTAAGCTTGTTTTCTTGTGTCTTACATGATCATGTGCAAAATCATACAACATAGCTTTGTTTGTTATGTCTTGTGGCTCAAGGTAGGGTGAGGCAAAGAAAAAATGGGCTGAAAACAAGTTAATGCAAGAAAAAAACTTAAAATCTTGCGAGTCAAGCTAGGTCAAGGCAAAGAAGAAATGGGCTGAAAACAAGTTAAGGCAATAAAGAGACTTAAAATATTGAGAAAGTGAAAATGAAAAATTATTAAAAAAATTGGGATGAATTTTCACTTTGGAAGTTGAGAGTTTTGAAATGTTTTAAAACTTTGGAACAAAAATGGAAAAGGTAAACCTTGTGTAATCCAAAAGTGATTTGTACCATTGGAAAGTTTTTTAAATTTAGATTTTGAAAATGAACTCACATTTTCCATTTGGAACTAAAATGTAAGGAATTATGGTCAAAAGAAGGGTCAAAAATCAAACCAACAATTTGACTCCTAACTAATAAAACACAAGAAATAAAGTCAAATGACCTTTGACGAAAGCATGTAACATAATTTTGAAAAGATCTTGTTAAGGGTTACAACTTTGAAGTTGGAAGCTTCTCCATTGGAACTCACTTGAAAAAGTTAAAGAGCTCACAAACTTGTGAGACTCAAAATTTGAGAATTTCAAAACTCCTTTGGGGAACAAAAAGTCACTTCAAAATAGTTTTTAGAACAAGGTTTTAAATATTATACCATAGGGAAGAAGGTGGTGGCTTGCTTTCAACTTTGAGTCATGCAAATGTGATGAATCCAAAATAAGTTCCTAACACAAAATTGATTTCATTGTCATTAATCATTTGCCTTGTCTTGCTTGTGCAAATCACTTATTTGTGAAGTGTTTATTGGGTAGAAATCAGCCTAGCCCAATTTTGCTAAGAAAATGACCCATTTTGTGGGATTGTTATAGGTGGGGAGAGGGGTTTAAGTAAAATAAGGAATAGGTTAAAAAGGATAGGAATTTTGGGGAGGGGAAGGAAATCATGATCTAAAGGGGTTAAGATAAAGTCTTAATTACCTTAGATTCTAAAGAATGGTGGCTTAGAAAGGATGGGAGAAAGTGGGTTGATTAGCCTAGAAAGGGTAAGGTCACTTTGTCTTGCCTTGGATTGGTTGACTTATTGAGTAAAAGAAATAGTTGGAGACTATCAACTCTTAGAAATTCTTCTTAGGTATAAATTAAGGGGTTAGGTTGTTATAATAGGTTGAGATTTATCGGTCAACTCTTTTTGTTGACTTTTCATTTGGTTGTGAAGATGTTGAAATACCTCCACCTCATGAGTTTGAGGTGGAGGTAGGAGCACGATGTGAAAAGTTGGGCACAATTTTAAGGGGAATTAGGTACATCACCAAAAAACAAATGGGAGGTGACTATTCATTCATAAAAAATGAGACCTTCAAGGTGAACTCAAGGAAAGATACATGAGAAAAGGAGGTGGAAGCATGAGTGGGAGGCAAGGGAGGTGATGGCATTATTCAAAGATTATCTTTGATGAAAGAGGTCACTAGAAATTAGAAGGAGGAGGTGAATAATGATTTTTAAAAAAAGCTTTTGAAATGGGGAAGGTGAAACGGAAATACAAAAGGGGAGTTCAAATGACTTGTAAGAAATAGAGGTCGTTTTAGGGTTTTGAAGGGACTAGATTGAATGGGGAAGTTGTGGCATGGTTGTGTGTTTTCTTTGGCATACTTAAAATCTAGTTAATGCAACAATCAAAAAGGGGGGGGTGGGGGGGCGGTGTTGATGATAGGATTGTATAAAGAAATATTAAAAGAACGTTAAGAAGGACCTCATGTAACTAATTGGAACATAAAGAATCCAAACAATTTGTCGATGTGAAGGAATTAAACATTTCAATTTTAAATGTGGCATTGTGACATTGATAAATGGATAATAGAAGTTATTAACATATGTAGGTTTTCAATTCAAGTAATGGTTATTGTTTAGTAAATTAAAAATGGGAAGGGTTAGAAAGGTAAGAGGTGAAAAGAGAGCAAGAAGATGTGGTGAGGTTAATGTTGGTTAACCAAGGTCAATTTGATACTTAAAGATGGGCGGTAATAGTAGAAAAAAATACTAACTTAATAAATCATCATTGCTCCATAATGGTACGTTGGGATTAAGTAAGGTTAGTATAATTATAATGTCTTACTTGTTGTTGAGATAATGGTAGTAAAAGGGGCCATAAATAGAGGGTGAAAAAGAAAGAAAAACAAGGAACAAACCATGAAAAAATCCGAATAAAACCCCTAATCTCTCATTGTAACGACTTTTGTAAACTAAAGTAAATTAAACCCATATTCTTACTTGATGAAGGGTACTAGAAAGGAAAAGTAAAATTTAAGGAATTATCATTTGTAACATTTTTTTGGGATGTTTTTTCAAAGAAGGAATAATGAGCCAAGTCTAAGTTGTTTAAAATGTTAATTTTGCACTTAATAGTGTTTGTGAACACATCATTTCATCTTAATTTTCATTTCAAAACTCTTGTTCACCCTTCTTTTACTAATGTGAGAAATTAAAAAATGTGTTGTCAAATTATTCTTCTTTAAATTATATTATTTTTGTTATTACCAATGGGGGTTCATTTCCCAAGCCTTCAAAAGAACTTAAAGATGCATCAAAATTCATGTTTTATAATTAAAAAAATTATGTTGGTTCTACATGTTATGTTGTCCCACATTGATTTGAAATTCAATACCTTTCAAAAGAGAAAAAAATACCCAACCATGAACATAATTTTAAATTAAAACCACATACGTGGGTTTTTAATTTACCATAAACCCAAGGTCAAACAAATCCAACATTGTGACAAAACCAAATGATTTTATGAAAGGTAAGCATTGTTAGCCACATTATGTGTTAGATAGAACTCATTAGGGAGTGTTTAAAATTCAATAGATTCAAAGATGTGTGATGGTGTGGTTCTTAAATTATTTCCACTTATTAGAAATATGGGTCTCTAATAAATGAAAAATCACCATAAAACATAAGAAATTAAATTATCTTCACAATTACATGTTAAAAATCCAACACCTAAGCTTATATATGAACTTCTCACATTCATTGAAATTCCCATGTTCACCATTGTCTTTCCTAAAATATATTTTGTGTTTAGTTTTCAACCAAGTTATCTCCAACATGGTCATTTAATAAGAAAGGAATTTAAAGCATATTTGTACACCCATGGCAATTTGATCAATTAGCAATAGTTTGTATCCAATCTTGTTTGTTTTGCTTTCCATTTTCCATCATGATTTTCCTATTGTGTTGGCACAATATAAGTGTTTTTTCATAGTAAGGATTTCAATAACTTGTGATGGAGGTATTGAATGGATTTTGGCAAGAAGTGCATAACCTTGTTAAATTACGTTCTTAGCAAACGCCCCCATAAAAAAAAATTTGGACTCTTTTATGTCTACATTTGTAGCTTGTTGATATATGCATGTTTTTGGTTCATTTGTCCTTGTTTGTAAATTTTTCCTATTTATTTCATTCCCTTTCACAAATAATTAGTTTTTTCCTAATTGTTTTAAGGTAAACAAATATGTTCATAGTAATCATGATTAACTTCCTATAATCAATCATTGTTTCTATGGTTTGTCTATTTGCTATAATGGAAGGCAATTTGGGAAACATAAATATATACATATATATATTGGTGGCACGAGTGTGGTGGGCCAAGACTTTAGTAATTCAATAAACTTATTAGATGTTAGCAAATTATTAAGGCCATTTAATGAAATCACTGGGTTTTTTATATTTAAAAAGTAGGAGCAAAAAATGAACATTTCAATTCTACAACATTAAGTGACAAATAGGCATTAAAAGTTAATGAAAACAACGAAAATTATAAGAAACATTCAAACTTTCTAACATGAAAAATAAAACAAATATAACTTCATAAACAAAATACAATTTAAACAAACATTTGGAAAAAAATAAATCAATAATGTTCAAAAGATTCTAATACTTTGGAGTATAATCAAAAAATTCTTACACAACACACAAGACACACCCCTTAAGTTTTCCCCCTAAAACCTCTAAAGTAATTAGAAATGGTGGATTATTTTTAAGGACACGAAGAACCACAAGAATAAAGGCTAAAAGAAAGGTTTAAGTAAAATTTTCTAATATGGAACAAGACAAATTATGTGATTAAAAAACAAGAACATAAGAACTATGAACAAGAATACGAAATGTGTAAAACAAATGTGAAAATAATGTTTATTTAGCTAACATATGTAAACATGAACAAGAAAAAAAAACATGACAAGGCTATGGTGCAAGATCGTGTTCAATATTGATGTTGAACAAATTGAAGGAAATGAAGGGTCTTATTCTTATTTATAACCCTTTGGGAACCTAGCTCAAACAAGCCTCCAAGGAGGCTTCTATGTGTGCATCAAATAAGGAAGCTTCTCGGGAACCTTCCTAACTAGAAGCTGATTATGAATTAACTAAAATTTAATGAAAGTTAACTCGAACTTAACTAGAAGTTAACTAGACCTCATTAAGACTTAGTTAAAAGTTAAAACTTAACTACAAGTTAACTAGGACTTAACTGGGATTTAACTAAAGGTAACTAATTAATTTTTTTAATTAATTATTTAATTTTAAAACTAATTAAATCACCAATGGTTAATCAAATTCAGTAATAGTTAAATCATTAATAATAATTTCACTAATTACGAGTCTAAAGTAAACATTTAGGAACCTTCATTAGGTTATTTAGCGTAAGCTAAGAACCTATCCCATTTAAACATGTTGCCCACCAACTTAAGGTGCAAATGTGAAGGTGTGAAGGTTTGAATTAGTGTTTGGTGGTTTTCACATTTTTATGAGAATCGATCTATCCCAATTTTCACATAAGTTTGTGAAAATCGATCAATTACGATTTTCACATAGGTTTGTGAAAATTAGTTTAGTTTTTTTTTTTTGACATGTTAAAAACCTAGTCGGGTATCAATTTTTCTTTAATTTCCAAGTTAAGTCGTTTTGAAATACACCAATTTTAACAAATGTAATAACAATTGGTTTTCACATTCGGTTCTTACAAATCAATTATTGATTTTTTTTTTAAAAAAATTTGCATCCCAAGTTAGGGATATTTTGAAAACCTAAAATTTTAAAAATTTGATGAGAACGCAAAAAGAAAGTTTCATCATATGCATGATGAATTTTTTTGGAAATTTTTAAAACCATCATTTTTGAAAGAAAAAAAAAGAAATTTGACAAATTTAAATTTCAACATAGGTGCTACTTAGGTGGCCAATTAAAGCAAAAAAAGTATAAACTAAGCTAGGCAGGTTGGTATTTAAATAATTAAAGTAGGGCTTGCTCGCCATTTTTCGAGGAGGGCCCCATTGTTTATGGTGTCCAAAAAATAGATGGAGCCCTCTTCTTGGCACATTTGTCACATTAAAAATTGGTAAAAATGGATTAGAGGCAAGAAAGTTAAAGCCCCCCAAAGTAAAGGGGGGTCAATTTTATAAAAATATCTCGATCAAACAGCCCATAGCCTATTTTTGGAACCCCTTAAAAAATCCTTAAATATTACTCTGGTGCCTTTAGAAATACAAGATGATTTGTAAAGCTTTAAGTGGCAATTTTAAAACAGTTTAAATCACTCAATTTGAACCAAAATTGAGAAAGTTATGCACTAATGAAATAGGAAGGGTCAAAATGAATTTTTTTTTAAAACACATTTTACAATTCGAAAAAACATATTTTCTTTACTACTTGTTTTTAGCTACTCCTTTGGCTTTGCATTTCAAAGATGATTTGTAGAACTTGATAAAGTGTTTTTATAACATTTTAAATCACTCAAAATGGAAAAGAATTGATAAAGATCTATCAAAATGTTTAGTGATAAAATAATGTTCAATGATAAACATATCTACCTCACTTTACATCCTAGACTTGTGGACAATAGGCCTAAGCACTGAGATTGGGTTTAGACCCAATACCTTATTTAGGTATCAATTTTTTAACATAGGGGTCAAAGCATGATTGGGATACCCCTTAAAAAACACTAAGGACTCACTCTTACATCACAAATTGAACATGCAACGAATTAATAATGAAAATCATGCAAATTCTTCATTCACAAGTTCGTACATTTTACACACAAATATAATGCATTGAAAACACATTTAACACATAAATAAATGTGTTAATGAATGAAATACAAACTTATGAATGAACAAATGTCACACAAATTTTGCATCTTCCAATAAATTCATGTGTAAAATGTATATTCAATGTATGATATTAGCACGTGAAACGCATTAATTATGAATGAACTAATGTTACATGATTTCCATTTATAAATCATGAGATGTTAAATTTGTGATGTAAGGACTCGATTTTTTTTTTTCATTTTTCCTATGATTTTTTTTTTAGTTTTCCTTTTTTTCATGTCAAATGAAATAATTTTGTTCTAATTTTTATATAGGCACTTAAAATATCTATTTTTTCACTTATGAAAATAAGAATAGTAAAATTTATCCAATGTGGGCCATGTTCTATCAATGACCCAAAATTCCCAAAAATTCCATTTTTTGAAAAACATTACATTACAATAGGCCATTTGATTTTTCTCACACTCATACATTTTATGTACATTAGGATCTAAGGTGTTTGTGGTAAGAATCTTGGTCAATTTTTTTATAAAAAACATTCTTTATGAATCCTTGAACTTTTTTTTTCTCATGAGACAAATTCCTGGACTTTTTTTTTCCATGACTTGGTAAGAATCTTAAAACTTGTTCAAATTTAATATGTTATGCATAGAATAATATTTTAGTAATGTATTTGTCAATGAAAAAAATCAAACTCTCAATATGAATGTGCCATTAAATTACAACAACATGTTTTAAGTGAGGGGGTCCACTGGATACAAAAGGAGACGATCTATTTTGGTACCCCGACCATACTTTGACCCAAAGAAAACCTAGTTGATTTTCATGATGCCCAATTTTTAGCTTCGGTTTTCAACCCCTATGTAAGGAAAAATGATAATTGACAAATTTCAGGGTCAAAACCAACCTAAAAACCAAGTTAGTTCTCACCTAATTTTAAATAATTGCCTAACATTGGTTTGAACCTTTCATCTCTTTTCACTTCCATATTTAAGGAACAAGTATTTAACCATTGAACCACTATTTAAGTGAATGATATTTTTTTGTCATCACACATTATTATGCACTTTTTTTGTTTTACCTTAGGCTATTCCTAACAATTTTTAATTATTCTACCATAAATTATTCTAGTTTATTTTAAATTACTATATCTTAATCCATTGTTGGTTATTTTATATTATTTTACCACAAGTTATTTTTAGCAATTATTAATTATCTATCATAGGTTATTGTAAGTTATTGTAGATTATTATATCATAGGCCATTGTTGGCTATTATATATTATTTTATCACAAGCTATTCTTATCAATTCTTGGTTATTCTACCATAGGTTTTTTTAGGATATTCTAAATTATTATATTGTTGGCCATTATTGGATATTCTATATGATTTTGTCACAAGTTATTGTTAACAATTCTTAGCTATCATACCACATGTTATTTTATCATACACCATTGTTGGTTATTTTGCATTATTTTACCATAAGTTATTTTTGGCAGCTTGACTATTCTCCCATATGTTATTCTATCATACAACATTATTGGTTATTCTACGTTATTTTACCATATGGTATTCTTTGCGGTTCTTAGTTATTCTCCCATAGGACTATTCTAGGCTATTATATCATATGCCATTGTTGGTTACATTATGTTATTATTAGTATTTTTTTGTTATTATACTTTAGGTTATTATAAGCTATTGTATTGTATGTCATTATTGGCTATTCTATGTTATTTCACCATAGGCTATTGTTGGTTATTATAAGCTACATTACCATAAGCTATTGGTAGTTATTTTATTTAAAGTTATTGTTGGCTATTATAGGTTACATTACCATAGGCTATTGCTGGTTATTTTATTTTGAACTATTGTTGGCTATTATATGTTATATTACCATAGGTTATCGGTGGTTATTCTATTGTAGGTTATTGTTGATTATTCTAGGTTATTTTACCATAGGCTATTAATGATTATTTTATTGTAGGTTATTAATGGTTATTCTATTATAGGTTATTATAGGCTATTATAAGTTATTTTACCATTAACTATTTTTAATTATTTTACCATATGTTATTATTGATTTTTTTGGTGATTTTATCATAGGTTATTGTTGGTTATTCTATCATAGGCTATTCTTAATTATTTATGTTATTTTGGGTACATTCAAAATAATAGGAACCAAGGGTGCACCCTTAGGGAGTGTTTAATAAACATTGAGTTTTACAAAATATGATGAGGTGGTGGTTGTCAAGTTACCTGAAATTAAAGTGTTGGATGAAATATTTGAATTTTAACTTAGGCGTTCGTGACTTTCTTTTTCTTGATAAAGTTACCACATCTTTCACCTGATTACCCTAATATCTTCTCTACCATTGCAACATTCTTTCATTCTCTCACACGATTACACTAATATTTTTTTTGCCACCATAACATTTTTTCATGTCAAATACTCTATCATTTTCACACGAATGCAACATGATTTTTCTTTTCATGCCATTCGTGTACATGCTTCAACTCATTGTTGGAGCATTGATGTGAGAAACAATGGTGTTAATTACAATTTGAATGCTTCAAATTTGAATGTTTTCATGCATCACATAATTTTGAAGGTGTAGCTTTTTTGAACTCTCGACATACCACACATAATGGACAACAAAATATTTACCACACACATCAATTCAGTTGGGTTGAATTCAAAGGTTGTAAACTTCAAGGACCGAATAAAAGATTTTTTTGTGAATGTTAGAAAGTTACATGGGAAAGGCTTTGAATCCAATATTTGATCTTACCTTAGAACAAGTTATAGAAGTAAGTGTGGAGGGGTTTTTTGCAAAGGTGTCTAAGTTCAAAACCATTAATAATCATTTGCATCTAGAAACTTGGAGAAAGTTTATAAATTTGTATGTTAAAATATGTGGCACAACAAAACCATCAAACAATGAGCTCATGTTTTGGGTGGTGAAAGGTTACATAACTGAGGTGAAAGGATTCAAAATAAATTGGGCAAAAGTTGTTGCTTGCATTGTAAGAGAGAAAGCACGTAATGAAACAATGGAGAAGATGATGAAGTTGCAGGCTTCAAAAGTGAATGGCAGTGAACTTTCTTGTAAGTCAAAAGGTGATGCACCATGGAAAAGGCCGAAATCTACAAAACTTCATCCTAGAGGTGTACAATGTCATATGGTGTTTCACCAATGGATCTAAACAAAGTTGAAGTTTTGTAGGCTTTGCTTTATGAATTGGCATTGCAGGTGCAAATTTGAATAAAATGTGTTGAGGATGAAAATTTTCAATTATTTGAAAAGTTGATAGGGTTGCGTTTCAACATGGAAGATCGAAAAGTGGATGTGTTGGAAGTGCAATGCAACTTCAATGTGATGGAAGTTGAATGTCAACATTTGCGTGAACAAAAGACTTCTACAAAAAACCAAGTGCAACTCAATCTTTGATCAATGTTTACACTTAAGCAATATGTTATGTCAACTAAAGCCAAAATTTGTTCATTGAATATGCAATTAGGTTTGAATATGCAAGAAGAGGCCAAAAGTCATTGATTCACTATACAACTAGGCATTGCAATTCACAAGTTACAAAATTGTCGTCAATTTCGTCTTGTTTCAACAATCCACTAACGTTGAACTGATTGAACTTGTGCCAACCTTTATGCTTAGATGTAATGTATCAAATTACTTTAAGCCATTCAATTTACAAAACGAAACCAAGATGCTATCAGCTCAATGTTGAATTCATCAAACAATGCCACAACAATTCTACTATAGGTCTTTTGTTGCCCTAATTTTTTCAAGTAATAAAGTATTAGCTCAGTTTTGAATTCATCAAAAAATGCTACAAAAATTTGGCTTTAGGTCTTTTATTGCCTTGATTTTTTCCATGTAATACATTGACTTGGTAAATTGTTTGCTTCTAAGTTGATTACAAGTGTGAAGACTTTAGAGTCGGAAATATTACAAAATCACGACTTCAATGTGCTAGCCACTAATTAAAAAAGTCTTGTAAGGCCTTTAACATCCTTGCACATAAGCAACAACTTGTAGAAAAACAATTGAAAATTTCAAAAGAACTTTTTGAGGACAAGACCAAGAGAACTATCAAGGGTGAAGATGTCTTCCAAGATGCTAAAGTTGAATCTTGGAAATTAGATTTTAATATCGTTGAGTTTCATAAAGAAGTATTTGATTTGTAATAGACGCAAAATGCAATGGCCAACCAAGTGGTTGAAATGCATAAAGGTGGTGGTTTGTCATTTTGGCCCAAACCAATTTTGCACCCAACTTGCCCACCAACCTCTAAAAATTTAGTGGTTGTAAATGTGAGACCATGTGGATTTTGCAACTAGGGGTACCATTGTTTGAACATAGCTATGACATCATGTAAACATACTTACCACACCTTTTGTTTGGGTGAGCTTTTTAAGCTACAAAAAAAATGTCTTGTTTGTGACCAACTATTACATCTTGATTAGTGGTGTAGCTAGGGTTTTGGGGAGGAAGATGATGAAGTCAAAGGCTTGGCTAATAAGTTGGGCTTACAAGAGTAGCATGAAGAAATTAAGTGGTCCTTGAAAGCAAAGTTAGCACAACACTTTCCTACTTGTAAGCATGTGCTAAATTTCTTTTCATATCATTTTTTTTTCCCATATTTGTTTAGTTTTGTCCTTGATGTGCTAAAATTCTATTCATCCCCTCTGTTATATTATTTATTTATTTATTTAGTTTAATCCTTGATGTGTTCAATTTCTATTCAACTCCTTTGCTTTGTTTCTTATTTGCTTACTGAAGTCCTTGATGTGCTAAACTTCTACTCATGTCTTTTGCTTTGTTCCTTGTTTGTTTAGTTCAATCTTCAATGTGCTAAAAGTTGTTAAACTTTTTTGTTTTGTTCCTTATTTTCTTAGTTTAGTTTTAATGTGCTAAATTTTTGCCCTCTCCTTTGCTTTGTGCCTTATTTTCTTAATTTAGTTTTAATGTGCTAAATTTTTGCCCTCTCCTTTACAATGTTCCTTATTTTCTTACTATAGTCCTTGATGTGTTAAATTTCTACCCATTTCCTCTATTCTCTTCCTTGATTGATTAGTTTAGTCCTTGTTGTGTTATTATAAAACATCTAGTCATTTGCTTCCTTACTTAACTAATTAATTAGTCCTTGATGTGCTTGAATTTTAGCTTGATAGATTCATTTCATTAATCCTTGATGTGCTAACATGTTTTTTTTTTTGTTTAACTAATTATTGACCAACTTAATAATACTTCAATGCACCAAGAATTAAAGTAATAAGTTGTTGAATGTCATGTTTAGATGGCACCATTTGATATGTCCTTTGCTTGCGTGTAGGTGATGCATCTGCTTTCAAGAAAACTAAACTAGGGAGTACCATTACTATTTACCCATTTAGACAAATGACATCAACAAAGGCAAATTTTTATAATAGCCCTTTAGAGTTGGTGTCATTCACAGGTGGCCAGGGTTGCACAACATCTTTTAGATCTTTAACCATGTCTAACAATGATGAAATAGATTCATATTTGAAAACAAGTGCTAAGGTACAAATTGGTGTAAATGTTCAAGTTGGAGGATCTAAGGGCAAGGTTTTGCAAAAATAGTTCAACTTGCATTTTGAAGAGAAGACTAATTGCCCACGAGAAGCACTTGCAAATGATTGTACAAGAAAGGTGCATGCAAATGGTTGTTACACAAGATTGCCCTATCAAATAATTGCCTACACTATTAGCTGGTTAGTTGTTCTATATTCAAATCTTTTTTATGTTTGATTGATCTACATTTGTAACTTATACCTCATTGTCAAAAATTCCCATTTTGAACATTATGTTAAAAAAACAAGTGGTTTTTTAAATTGATTATTTAGCTAAATAACTTGTTGTTGTAGAGGGATTATTTTGCCACCAAGTGATGTTCCACAAATACTTGGCAAGGAAATGAAAAATAATTGTAACATTATTCTAGTGGGTAGGTTGCATCGATAAAACAAAGCAAATACACATTCCAAAAACGAAAATCACAAGTTACAGTGGTCAACTCTACTCATAAGAAAATTGCTTCCTTGGCCATAATCTCAAATGATTTTCTCCCTTCAAATGCAAATGATATAAAATTATGTTATGGACAATTTTTTGTTTACAATATGTCATGTTTAAATATGTTTGTAGGTGCATATTGTTCTTTATTGTATTGGAAAAATTTTAAGACACTGTTGAATCTAATTTAGTTTTGGTTGAAAATCATTTGAATTTAATCCAACCAATGCAAATTCACATTGGCAGATTTACAGATTTAAGGCCCCTTTGAGTTCATGGCATGGCCATGAAATTCAAAAATATTCTTGATATAATGTTTTAGGGAAATATTTTGCAAATGAACAAGAATAACGTGATGCCACATCTTATGATCCAGACATCAACAATGCCAGCAAAAAACATTGGGCTCCAAATCCAAAACAACTTAAAAAGCATTGGGGTACACAACTTGACAAGCATGTTTGTACTAGAGGGCAAGTTGAAAAAGACAAACCTTTAGTCACTAAAGGAAAACTTAAAGGAAAATGATATTAACATCCTAAAATGCTTCAGATGGACTAGGTTGTGGTATGTGAATATGAAATATGTCATGTACTAGTGTTTGGTATAGATCCAAGCACAACTTCTATTTTTTGTCTCTAGTCCTTTTATAGTCTAGTGTATGGAACATATGATGTGCTTTATTTAAAAAACCATTGCTTTAAACATACTTTGCTAGGTTTTGACATTATCTTGCATGTTTGGCAAGGAAATCTATATGTTCACTATAACAAGTTATGGTAGCTTGAAAGCAATTGGCAATTTTGTTAAAAATTTCTTAAGCTTAAAACTCTTCTACATTGATTTTCATTTTCTAGTGCCATAATCCAAAATTATAGCATTTGTTATTTTTCACAAAGATGGAATGAGTTGATGCTTGTATGGCATTTATATTACATATGTTGATGGAATTTTCAATGTCTAGATAAACCCCATCAGTTCATTGCTTGGAACATGTCATGTTGCAACAGTAGACATCCCTTGAAGTGTATTCTAGTTCACTTTACCAAAAGACACAACTTTGGATTTAAGCTAAAGTGTATGTAAATATATAGAAGCCAATCTTAATGACTTATGTAAATTTACATACACTCATAATGACTTATGGTTGTATGATTGTATAAGGCTTCTTTATATGGTCATTTGGTGTATTTGAATGCCACATAAACATATGTTTATATAAGGTTTTTGTGTATGGCCATTTGGTGGCTATAGTTTTATGTGTGGATTTTTTTGTATATAACAATTTAGTGGTATTTAAGTGTGTACATTTTGTTTAAAAATTGGCCCATAATTAGATCCTAAAATATGTTGAACTTTTCATATAGGTTGCAACAACTGATGAAGTTTTTTTGTGTTCCAAGGAAGTCAAAAGTCAAGAATAAGTGAAGGCCTTTGAGTGACGTTTTAAGATAATTTTTTTCAATTGATCATGAAAGAAATCTTGATCTATGATTTATGCAAGTTCTATCCATTTTTAAATACATATTTGAAGTTCCACATCCAATTGGTTTGTAATGACATATTGTATAGCCTCCAAGGTTGTTGGTTTAGCTTGTTTACATCACCCCAAAAAAATGTATCAAGAAGAAAACACACTATTAAATGCAAGAATAAATCCACCTAGAAGAGAAGAAGTAGTTTATTGAATGACACCATTCAACATGTCGAAAAGAATGAGTATGTACATTTCAAATTTATTCTAAAACAACTTATTTATGTTATGTTCTACCTTTGTAATGGTCTAGTTTACTGTAATTATCTAATGTTGTCATGGGTTCGCACCTGAGCTTTATAATATAACTTCATCAAAAGAGCTCCAATATAGCCCACAATGAGATCGAACATAATTTTTCCATCGAACATTCTTAACAATCTTAATCACATCAACAACATCTTGAACTGTGATAATCTTTTTAGCACCGTCCTCATCCAAAGTGATTGAAAATTGCTCTTCAAGTGCCATCACAATTTCAACCTGCAAGAACAAGGAAACAAAATTAACAATGCAACAAAACCATACACTTAAAAATGTGTAATGTGACGTGGCAAGAAACAAATCCAAGTTGCAAATCATTTTGGTGCACATATGTTGTGCAATCCTAAACAATAATAATCATGAACATGGATGTGGCAGAACCTACTATACAAGCAAAATTCCTAAAAGAATTGAAATGATTTGCTTAAGTTTTGAAGCTCCTATAGTCCCATGTGCCATCTAATAAATGTTGAAAATGAACTAGAATAAAGACAAGTAGGGAAAAATAGATGGGTCTTCTAAACACCAAAAAACTTACATTAACTTATAGTACTCATGAAAATAGGTGGGTACTAAAGACTAAAAAATTAAACATCACCTATTTTTAATTCCAAGCCTACTCCTCCATTACAATTTTTTTTAATGCCCATCTGTTACAATCTTAAACTTCAACATTTTCATGGATTTAACAAATATCCTATTAGGTCAACAAAATTTTGAAAACTTTAGTTTGAAGGAATTCACATGCCCAAAAAGCCTCCAATTAGCAATTGTTTATACATAGTTTAAAATTTTGTTATTTAGAGTTCTATGTATTTATTGCCTTTGATTACAATTCCACAAAAATCCATATTTATAAAGTGTGCCCTTCCAAAATTCTCCACTTGTTCTAGTTTTTGCAACAATTGATCTACAAAAATAAACCTTGCCAACAAGTTGCCCATAATCAATACATTTTTTAGGCCATGATCGATAGATCATGAAAATGCCAAAGGAACTAAATAACATGCAATTCCAAATAAATGAAACTAACTTTTAAAAATACAAATAATTTCAAGAGAGTGCAAATCCAAAGTTTATTCATGTAAAATGATGCCAAATTTTTATGCACCTCAAGTTGTTTTGGTTGTTCAACTCCTAAAAAAATCATGCCTTGCTAGAATGTACCATGCCCTAGCCTTGATAGTAGCCTAACTTGAAAATTAAGCAAAGCAACAACTAAACCCATAATACTGAGCCAATGATGAATTGATCCATTTGATCCCACACAAAGTAAAAGAAATTGAACAAAAATCATGTGTACAACTCTAAGTAAAGAAAATTGATCACATAAAACATTCAACAAACTTGAAGAACTTTGATCAAGTACATGGAGATTTTACTATGCAAAATGAGACTAAGTTTATGCCCTGATTACTTTAGCTACAACTCCACACAAAAAATCATGCCTTGCTAGCTTGGGACCATGCCCTAAAGGGCTTTCATAATGACTTAACTTGCAAATGAAACCTGAGCCACAACACAAGCCCATTGAAAATGAAGTTCATGAAACTTTTGGACTAATCCACAAATTCATGCATAATAAAAAAGCTTTCAAAACATACATGTGCACGAGTTTCAAGTAAAGATAACATTACAACTAAATAATGACATAGAGAAATCTAATTGATTAGATTACCCAAAGTTTAATCCAACAACTTCATTGTTTCAAGTGCATCTAATATGATGTCCACTACCTTCATGGATAGCTCCTATGATGCATAACTACCTTTGACTGTGTGATGTGGGAGGCATGGGAAACTTGGAGGCTAATATCAAATGTGAAAAACATAAGCAAAGGATTTTTCATCTCCAAGCAAGTAAGAACAACTATTTGGAAATAATTTATCATACCACATTCCACACAATACAACATCCCCTTCTAGATATTATTCATTGTTCCAATCACTTTGAATGATTCTTGGACTATGTGCCATGCCCTTGTCAACCAATAAAATCTAAAAACTTTTATTTATGGAGTTGTTAACATAAATAACTACATTGTCTCCAACATTGATAGTTTATGTTATCCATTCTCCACTTGATCCAACCTCGACTTTAACATCAGAATCATACATCATTTTTCTAACATCTAAAGTGTTATGGGGTTTCAATCTTTTCAAGGACCATGGTGACACATGAATTTCTAACTCACACAACAACTTTGGATTCTAGTCCACACAATGTACACATAAACATAACAACTCACGATATTGTAACAATGTTGGATTTCCATAAGAGATAGACCTTACTTGATGCATTTTGTGACTTCCAATCAAATTTTCATATTCCCAACTTTTGGACCTATCCACATCACCAACTTTTACCTCCCAAAACCACTTGTTAACATTTCTCCTCACAATAACATGTGCATCATGCTGCTTGTTTGATTTTGCTCTCAAAAATTGAACCATTTCCCTTGCATTTTGATACTATTGGCCCAAGGGTTTGATATGTTCTTTTCTGATGTCTCTTTTTAGTAAGACTCTAAATCCATCCACCTTGCCTTTCCCGTGTCTAGTCACAAAGAAATTCCAAATCATTTGGCATCCAGAGGGACAAGATTCATAAGTAATCAAACTTGGATAATGTGACCAAAAATATCATGTTCTACTGCTCTTGAATTGCCCAGAACAACCATTGCTCCACACAATGTGCTCAATAAGAATACATCTTTGATCTAATAGTTGGATGTTATTGAAGCAATTCAAAAATTCCTTAACCTTTCGGTGGTAGCGACAACAACAGGTGTTCCAAGTGGTTAGCCTTTGCACCCACCAAGATTTAAGGGACTAAAATATTGTGAACATTATAGGAACAATTGGATCCTTGGTCTTAAAATTTATAAAAAATTCCAACTGCAACCAACAATTGAATTATAAAATGTCAAATATTTGATCTTTATCACCATAGCTAATCAAATCATTAGTGAAAGATCATTAAATCAAAATATTGAAAGTAAATTAGACTAGTTTGGATCATATACTTCATTTAGACCAGTATTATAATTATCACATTAGTAAGCACTGCATGACAATGCTAATTAAGGCATACTAATGTACTAATTTTTTTAATTTAATAACCTACAAAACACAAATGAACTTTTAAAACCAAATTCATATAGTTAAATGTTTATTAGATAAACACATCCATCACTCACATAGTTTGATTTAGTCAATGTTTTAAATGCAAACTAAACACATCAATCATTTAGTATGGACAAAAGCACTAAAAATTAAAGGAACCCACATGTAAGGAACAAAATAATTGGAATTGTAAGCACAACCAATGTAATTAGCACTCTACAAAGCAATGTTGAGCTAGACCAAACAAAAAGTAGTTAAGTAGTTTAAGCACATCCATCGCTTTATAAGGACAATTCAATGATAATTAAGAACTTAAGTAAAGAACATAAGCATTCTAAGCACATCCATGATTTTATAATGACATAAGAGATATAATCAGGAACCTAAAGAACTTGAACATAAGCACTCCAAGCACAACCAAGGTATTTAACACCCTACAAAGCATAGTTGAGCTTTCAAGCAAAAAGAAAATAAGCATTCTAACCACAACAATCACTTAATAAGGATAGAAGTGATACAATAAAAAACCTAATGAAAAAACATAAACACTGCAAACACAACCAAAGTATTTGGTAGTCACTTTTGGCACTTGTAATCCTTCACATGACCTTTCAAAGCATAGTAGTCTTGAACTAAGGAGAAAATCAAGGAACCTAAGTAAACTTGACATAAGGACTTAAAGCATTGCTAAATTATTTAAAAGTCACTTAAGCAAAATTATACTCCATTATATAAGATACACACCATATCATGACTCCAATGATAGAAAGGACAATAATTGAATGAGATTTTAACCATGCATATGTAATAGAAATTTGAATTTTGTAGCATTGCAAAACACAACAACAACATAACTTATTGCTTGTAATAATAGATGATTGTTGAATTTTGTAGCACTACAGAGTAAGAAATGAAAACAACTTATAAAATTAAGTTCTATGGAACCAATTAAGTGCCAAGTAAAAAACAAACAAACTTGTGAAATTTGCAAATAATGTGTTGCATGTGATTCATATGACTTTACTCCGATCCTTTTGTTCCTAATGTCTTTGCGATTTGGGGAAATGGTAGTTTATGTACTCCATGAATCTAACACAATTTTCTTGTGTAGCTTAAATAAGGCATCAGCACGTTTTGCCTTCCTAGAACTCAACCAAAATGTGTCATTCTAGGTATCTAACAATATGCGCAACTTTGTGCCCTTTTTAATGCTCCTTCTAACAACACCTAAAACATTTGTAATGCCTCTTCCACTACTCAATGATTATGAAGTTGCCAACGTGAAAATATTATCTTTTGCAACAAGAAGTTTGGAGTGGTGTTGGCCAACAAGATGAGTACTTAACCCATCCTTAAGGTTTTCCACCACCTCTTGGTTATGTTTCATAGTAGAAATATCATAACAGTATGAAGGCAACATACCTTTCACAAGCAAATAACCCAAAAACTTCTCAAACATAATTTGTTGAAATTCCTTCGAGTACCCACTTAATTTATCTACAACATAGACTGTTATGCTTCTTGTAAGTTCTGCACTTAACTTTTGCTTTTGCCTAGCATGCAAATCAACTGACTTAACTATACCTCGTTTAACCTTTTGTAGGATTTTGTCAGTTTCAACTTCAAGTTGCGTTGCTGCTTCTACTCATTGTGCTTTTTGATGTTCCTTCTAGAACTTCACTCGTTTATGATTGTCATCTTTCCTCTTTTGAACATACCACTCCCAATACACTTTGTTGCCGTGAGCAGGCACCATGTATGTCTCTAATGGATTGCTTAGCCCCCCTTCAACTAGTTCCATTACTTGCAAATATGACCAAGATACATAAAACAATGGAATTCCTCAAACTTATTACAAAGTTCTTGTAAAACCAACCTACATGTAACAACTTGCAACATAGAAAATCGACTTTAAAAAATCAACCTAAGGTCTGAAACACATGTACCTTGTGAGGACTAAAAGGTCCTTTCCCAGTGTTTAGTTGCTCCAAATCATGGGGTGGATACAGAGTAAACCCCAAAGATCCATTTGAAGAAAGGAAACACATAGTCATACGAACCCAATCAACAATCTTGCTCTTGTCTATAAAGCTTGATGTTCCACACACATGAAGATTGGGATTGAACAATTCATGTAGAATATTGTCATGCAAACAAGAGTAGTATGTAGACATGTTTTATCATTACACAACTTAGTTGTGTGCTTTGGAGGACTTCATTGTAGTTAAAATGTGTAAGACTTTGTGGGGGGGGGGGGTGTAGAAAACTTATGAGTTTGAATTTTCTTCTTCTACTTCCTTGAGAATAGTGGTTCATTTCAACATTTGCCACATAGCTTCACTAATGTGTTTCAATTCTCCATCATTTGATACTTTCCTTTTAGAATTTCTCATGAATAAATGTATTGCAAGGATTTCCAAGCTTGATAACGATGTTGTTACAGAAAAACTATGTTGCAAAGAAAGATGCAAATGAGAAAGGAAAAGATATTCAACCCTAATTCACTGTGAGAAAGACAAAGCACTTGTGTTGCCCTAATTACTTTTCAAATTTCAAATTTTAGATGCCCTAAATTCAACGGCTTAGATTAAACTAACAGATTGCCAAATTGGTGAAATGGATGTACAATTAATTATATATTTCATCCACATATTTTGACATTTTGGACAAATGTTTTTCATCTATATTTATGATTTAAAACTTTGGTTTTTCATGTAATTTGTATCTATATGGGATCATGTTTTTGAGGCTTAATAGATTAAATTTTCCATTGCATCTACACCAACTTTGCCTCCATCCTCCACAATAAGATCTAACAAACTTGAAAACGTGTACATTAAAAAAAAATCATCCAATATGTGTTACCATCATATGCCATTATTTCAAATTCAATTCATATAATAATTGCAATTTATAGTCCTTTTTGTTTACAAATGTCTCATTTTTGTATTCATGAATAACATATTTTTATTTCAACCCTAAAACTATAATCCCATGCTCAAACAACACATTTTAAGCACTAAAAAGATTGGTTACAGTACTTTATTAATCCTTTTTTATCATTCATTCTAATAATTTTGTTGGGCCTTTTGGGCTTGATAACAAATTATGATACAAACCTTCTAATTGCAAAACATTAATCAATTGTGAAATGTTGTTGAAAAAAAATCAACAAATCATAAAAATCTAAACAATGGTTACATATATCATGGCTCCTTTTGTCTTGAATGTACCCTTTTACCATATGTTATTGTTGGCTATTCAAGTTATTTTACCACAAGCTATTTTTGGATATTTTATCATAGATTATTATTTGTTATTCTATTGTAGGCTATTTTAAGTTATTTTTATTATAGGTTATTGTTGATTATTCTGGTTTTTAAAAAAAAATACCATAAGCTATTGTTGGTTATTATATCATTAGTTATAATTGGTTATTATAAGTTATTCAACATAGACCATTATTAATTATTTTATCATAAGCTATTATTGGTTATTTTAGGTTATTTTATCATAGCTATTATTGGATATTCTATCGTAGGCTATTGTTAGTTGTTCTAAAATATTTTATCTTACATTATTATTAACTATTATATTGCAGACTATTATTGGTTATTATATCATGTTTTATTTTAAATTATTTTATCATTATTTATTTTAGGCTATTTATCATAAGTTATTTTTTGTTATTCTATTGTAAGTTATTGTTAGTTATTCAATATTATTTACCATGGGTTATTATTGATTATTTACCACATGTTATTTTTGGTTATTTTATCATAGGTTATTGTTATTTATTTTATCGTAAGCTATTATTGACTATTTTATTGTATGTTATTATTGGTTGTTCTATTGTATGTTATTCTTGATTATCTTAAGTTACTCTTGGCTATTTAAGATTTTTTTTAAAAAGTTATTATTGGATTTTTCATTTCTTTAATTATTTTTTTACCTTCAGTTAATATTGGTTATTTTAGGTTATTATACCACAAATTCTTCTTAGTTATTCTAAATTATTTTACAGTAGGCTATTTTAAACTATTTTTTTTCATTCTACCATAGGTTATTCCACCTTAAATTATTATATGCATTTTTATATGTTATTTTACGTTAAGTTATTATATTTTATTTCATATTATTTTAAGTTATTATACCTTAGGGAAAAAAATTATAATAACATAATTAAAAACCTAAGGCATAACCTATGGTTACTTAAAATAACTTAAAATATAAAGCCTATAATAAGTTTGGATACTTTAAAGTAAAATAGTCTATAATAATTTAGGGTATAACTAAAGGTATAATAATTTATAATAACTTGTAATAACTTAGGATATAAGTTAGAATAATTAAGGTAACCTAAAATAACATAGGGTGTAATTTAAAATAGCCTCATATATTTTAAACAACATCAAAATAAATTTGATTACATTGAAATGGAAAGCTTTTGTTAAAGGAACATCTCCAAATTCCATATTTTTGAGGCCCAAAAGCACATTTGAAATTAACGTGTCAATATCCAATACAACTTGAAATTCAAAAAATTCAACTCATGTTGTTTTTTTTAATATCAACTTGAATATGTGCCTAAATTTTGAAAGTGAATGGTCCACATTTGACATGCAAAAAGGACGTTTGAAATTGAAAAGTAGTGTCCATTCCGAAGTTTTAAGTCATTTTTGCAAACAAAAAGACTTTAGATTTGCAAGAAATTTTACTCATTGAAACTTTGAAAATAAGGTAACCTATTGCAAAAAGTAGATCAATAATCCAAATTATTGTGTGCCAATGGTGATTGGTCAAAATTGCAAAAATGCAAATTTAAGGAGTGTCCACCCATTTGGGTGGCTCCTTTGAGCGTGAATGTGCCCATGCTTTCACATGTTAAAATTCACCATATTTAATTTATTACTTCACCTTTGTTATTTTGGAATTTGTCTTTATACATGTATTAGTTTTGATTACCACATAACAAACAATGACACATTCAATGACATAGTTTAAGAAACCTAACCAAATTATACAACATCACATACACATGCATGTTATTCTACTCAAGATTTTTTTTCCAAGCAAGAACACCATTTTATTTTTGAAAAAACCTTACAATGTATATAAAACTTTAATTTTGATGGATTCAAACATTATTAAAGGTTGGCCCTATAACACAAAATTAACAAAAGTCATCACAATTGCACAAAAATAGCACGTGTGTTTGATCAATTAATTTTATTTCAATTCCACATTCCACCTCAAAATCCAAATGTTCAAACACATAAACAAAAACCACAACATGATTCTCATAAAAAAAACATTTGCCCCTAAAATCCCTCTCATCATTATAAATTACATTTTAATATAAATCAACTCCTGAAAAAATGGAAGATTTTCCCACACTATTTTCTTATATATATGTAAATAAACATCTCATGAAACATAAATCACAAACCTTCAACCTTCAAAGACAAGAACAAAAGCCTTAAACCTCCAAGAACAAAAACAAAAGCTTTCAACTTCCAATAATAAGAACAATAACCTTCAACTTCCAAGATTTTTAAATAAACAAGAAGAACTTGTAACAATCTTTCAACTTTATTTTTAAATTGGAAAAAAAAATTAAATTTTTAAAATCTTAGTTATGTAGCTCATGATATAATAATTGCATCACCAAAAAAAATTTAAATGCACAAAATGTTTTTAAAAGGCATAGGTGCTTGAAGGTCATTGATGCAAAGGGGGAGATCTGTTAATTTATTACCATGTGTTACTTAAAGTTTTCTTGCCCAAATTTCATATTTTCAAGTTTTAAATTCCACGTTGAAATCAAGTTGGTACTAATTGTTCACAATGATCACATGGTTGACTTACTAATGTGTTCATATGTTGATTTGGTGATTTGGTTACTTTTGCTAACATGTTTACTAGATGTTAGTTGTTAAAAGAAAAAATTGTCCTTTATAATTAATCTTGAATTTCTTTATAATAAGAATAGGCCCATGATCGACTTGAAAGAATTGTTCATTGTTGATGAAACAATTAAACATTTAAGGTATAAGACATTGAGGTACATAAAGGCAAATCCATATGTACACCATAATTGGATTTGTAATACAATAGACACATTACTTGTAATTTCACTTCAAAAACAAACTTTCACCTTTAATGAATCTTATGGTTTTATAAACTTGTATGTAAGGTAACATGATGTTATAATTTGCAATTAGTGGAATTAGTAATAAATTTGAACAACGATCACAAAATAGTGGAAAAATAACATTTATTAAATGGCAATTTAATGGCACAACTAGTTGTATCAATGAAAATCATAATTGACAACTAATGGCAAACAAGTGGAAAGTGTCATATATAATGGGCAAGCAAAATGCATATACATGGTATGATCATATGTGTCAAAGTTGTACACTAGTTGTAAAGTAGTTGTTAATTGGGTGTTACATTTACCCTAGTTGTAATGTAGTTATCACATGTTATTAAAGTGCAACTTGCTAACAAAGTCAAAACATGGTTGTATAGATGTCCGTCTTTCATTTAACTTGAAACTACAATACAATTCCTTTATTTTTTGACATTTTATTTATTAATTCCATGTATTTTCATGGGATAATTGTAACATAGTTGCACATTAGTTGTTTTGGAGCTATATTTGCGAGACAATCTAGTTGCAACAAACACAATTTATCATATTGTATACCAACATTAAATTAGTTATTTGCATAGCATCATTGAAAACCTAATTTAAATAGTTACAAGCTAATTATATTTTAACATTAAAAGTTGTAAAAAGCCATATTTCAAAGGTACTGATTTTTAAAAAAATCATTGTATATTAATATAATTATAATATAGTAACACCAAAAATGGTAAAATGAAATAGATTTTTTAAAAAAACTCAAGCTTATTAGTTCCATAATGAATGACGTTAATTGCTAAACAATGTCATGGGAAGCCATGCTAGTTGTATCAACTATTAGCTTGACTTCTAAATAGCCACAACTTTGGACCAAATAATGACAAACTAATTTAACACATTATTGCCCAATAATTTAACACCAATTCCATTAATGATATAATAGTTAGAAGTTGTGACTCACTAGTTTTCATTGTTAGGTGTGACCTTTGCATGAAAGTGATTTCACACCAAAATAAATTAGTTGTTTATAAGTGTCAAATTTGGATCCTTTAGTAACATAACAATATAATTGAAAGTTGTTTCAATTGCAAATGTGTAAGGTTTGAATACATCAATTGTCATGTAATACCACAAATTCATTAATATTTAATCAAACATGTAAGTGGTCGTGGAACAATATTAATTGCAAGTTAATTCCACTCAAGTCTCCTTTTTGTCATGTCTAGTATTATGAATTGATGGTCCATGTTAACATCATGATGACATGTGATAGAGTTTTCCAAGGAATCTAGTGTGGTGGTCAACACAAAAACATAATTCTAATGTAGTTGCATGTATTATTTTGGTTGTACACATTAATGTGATGCACCATATACACCACATAATATTCACTGTAACTTGTGTAACTTAGTGTGGACAAATATGTTGGTAATTGCAAATGGTTGTTTTTAAAAAATAATTTAGTTATAAGCACAACTACAAAACCCTTTGATATGGTGTTTAGTTAACAAGGAAGACTAGTGACATGTTTGATAGATGTAAAGATGCTTATTGAAGCAAAAAAAACTTGTGTCATGCTTGTGTGGGAACCAAAAGAGGTCATTGAAATATTAGTGCGGTGGCAAAGTTGTTGGTATGATTTGCACGTGGTTTAAATTGCTTCCATTTTGTGGGTCACATGCATGACTTTTTTCTCACGGTTTCAATATGGGAAAATAATCATTTATGGACATATCACACCAAAAAATAGGCCAATGAGTTATGAACAAGCATAAAATTACATGGCATCATGACTATCAACAAGCACGTGTGATGCAATAAGTGCTTACCAAAACCTTGAAAACCAAGTTGGTTCTTTTGTTGAATGTTCCATTGTTTGTTATAAATTTATTCCTAACCTTTAAGTACTCTCAATACACATTATACCAAAACACATAGTCTGTGATTAATACATTTTATAACTATTGTCCAAACCTAGTCATGCAATTGTTAGTCGAATTAGTCATGATTATATGATTAAAGTCCTAAATCACCATGATATTACAAGTACATGACTAGTAGTCATTTAAAATATGTATAACTAGCATGTGTAGGTAAGTAGATAATTAGGTTAGGTACCTAGGTAGTTGAAAACAAGCATGCAAAAGTAGGCCAAATAAATATCCCTTAACACTACAATGTTTTATTTTTGTTATAAATGTAAGAAAGTAAATTCAAACGCTATTCAAATGTCATTATGAAATCATCATGTGCACTTCATTAAGTTTATAGTAAGTTACATAACAAGTTTCAAAATAATTAGTGTAAGAAAATGTAAAAAATAAGTTTAAAACTAACCAAATAAAATGTGCTAAAACTTAATTTTAATGAGATTTGACAAAATATGGCCTTTAATATGCTAAAATTGAAAGTAATTATTATGCCATCAATTTGAAGCTACAAAAAAAATAATTAAAGTCCTACTTTCATTTACTTGATACCAA
>Ga0116229_10002466_pt1 | contig 29952 bp, 22 predicted proteins | sample S1TSphgellanicum_3_FD_87313 | JGI IMG/M metagenome (GOLD analysis project Ga0116229, IMG submission 87313) | Host-associated microbial communities from peat moss isolated from Minnesota, USA - S1T2_Fc - Sphagnum magellanicum MG | ecosystem: Host-associated > Plants > Peat moss > Unclassified...
AAAAGTAGTCAAGGCTGTAATTACTATTAAAGCATCTTCCATCATCTTGCTCTCTCAGATTGAGGTATCACTGAGAGGACAGGTTGTTAGGATGCATAGTCTCTCCCTTTGGGCCCGTGCGGGTCTGGGGGGAGAGATTTTGGCTTTTTCTGGGGATAAATTTGTGCTGGAAGCATCTTCTCAAGCTTATCCTATGAAAACCTCTCCGCTCTTCCTACTCCCTCTTCTGTTTCTCTAAGCTAAACTAAACTTTAGGCGGTAATCTTGCCATGACAATAGCGGGATTTTCCGTTATGTTAATATAAGTTAACATAATTCTCAGATATAATCGCTCTGAATTTAGGAGATGCTGCAGGACATGCAGCGCCCGCAAAGCAGCGAATGTCAATCAATATAAGTGGAGGACTTACCGGGCGTGAATAAAAAATGGAGAAATGCGGGGCTGTATGCGCTCCTGTTCATAGTCGTAATTGCTTTAGGAACTGCTTTCTTTGATAAACAACCCCAAGGTAGAGAAACCTGGCGATATAGTCATTTTATCCAAGAAGTGGAAAATGGTGGAGTGGAAAGGGTTAGTTTGAGTTCCGACCGTTCTACAGCCTTGGTAACACCTAAAACCGGTCAAAAAAAGATTGTGACTTTGGTTAATGATCCAGAATTAATTAATACCCTTATTGCTAAAGGTGTTGATATTTCTATACTTCCTCAAACTGATGAAGGATTTTGGTTCAAAGCTTTAAGCAGTTTATTTTTCCCAGTATTGCTATTGGTTGGTTTATTTTTCTTGCTACGTCGCGCTCAGAATGGACCTGGTAGCCAAGCTATGAACTTTGGTAAATCCAAGGCTAGAGTCCAAATGGAACCTCAAACTCAGGTGACTTTTGGGGATGTTGCAGGAATTGATCAGGCGAAGTTGGAATTAAACGAAGTTGTAGATTTTTTGAAGAACGCCGATCGCTTTACTGCTATTGGGGCAAAAATTCCTAAAGGTGTTCTGCTAGTTGGACCTCCTGGTACAGGAAAAACTCTCTTAGCTCGTGCTGTGGCTGGAGAAGCTGGTGTACCATTCTTCTCGATCTCTGGGTCAGAGTTTGTGGAAATGTTTGTTGGTGTTGGTGCTTCTCGTGTACGGGATTTATTCGAGCAAGCTAAATCCAATGCTCCTTGTATTGTCTTTATTGATGAAATTGACGCTGTAGGTCGTCAACGTGGTGCTGGTTTGGGTGGTGGTAATGATGAACGAGAACAAACTCTCAACCAGTTATTGACGGAAATGGATGGTTTTGAAGGTAATACTGGGATCATTATTATTGCTGCTACTAACCGTCCTGATGTACTTGATGCTGCTTTGTTACGTCCCGGTCGTTTCGATCGCCAAGTTGTAGTAGATCGTCCTGATTATGCTGGTCGTAGTGAAATCCTGAAAGTTCACGCTCGCGGTAAGACATTGGCGAAAGATGTAGACTTAGATAAAGTTGCTCGTCGCACACCTGGGTTTACTGGTGCTGATTTATCTAATCTGCTGAATGAAGCAGCGATTTTAGCAGCAAGGCGGAATTTGACTGAAATCTCTATGGACGAAATTAATGATGCGATTGATCGCGTGTTAGCTGGTCCAGAGAAGAAAGATCGTGTCATGAGCGAAAAGCGTAAGACGTTGGTGGCTTATCATGAAGCAGGTCATGCTTTAGTTGGCGCTTTAATGCCAGATTATGACCCTGTGCAAAAGATCAGTATTATTCCTCGTGGTCGTGCTGGTGGTTTGACTTGGTTTACTCCCAGTGAAGATCGGATGGATACTGGGTTATACAGCCGTGCTTATTTGGAAAACCAAATGGCTGTAGCTTTAGGTGGTCGTTTGGCGGAGGAAATTATCTTTGGTGAAGAAGAAGTCACTACTGGTGCTTCCAATGATTTGCAACAAGTCGCACGGGTAGCCAGACAAATGATTACTCGTTTTGGCATGAGCGATCGCTTAGGTCCAGTTGCTCTAGGTCGTCAACAAGGAAATATGTTCCTTGGTCGAGATATCATGTCAGAGCGTGATTTCTCGGAAGAAACCGCAGCAGCTATTGACGAGGAAGTGCGGAAATTAGTCGATGTAGCTTATACTCGCGCTAAGGAAGTACTGCTGAATAATCGTAACGCCTTAGACGATATTGCTAATATGTTGATTGACAAAGAAACAGTGGATGCTGAGGAATTACAAGATATCCTCGCTAACAATGATGTGAAAATGGCTGCTTTTGCTTAATTGCTTTTAGATAGCTCGCATCAGCAAGATGATTTTTTATGCAAGGTAATTCTAGAAATATCTAGAATTACCTTGTTTTCTAAAATAAGACTAAATAATACCTTTCCTATAACCACCATATCCCGCACATTATTGTTTAAGTACTTTACTATTAGCTGTGATGTCTGTCATTTTGTCTTTTATAGTAACGTCAGTTTCAATATGGAAATTTTTCTCATCGCGATCAAATGTGTAGTCGAGCAGGTCGCAGGGTGTAATAATTCTGTCTTCTCCTCTAGCACGGTAAGCCCTGGTCAAACCATTACATAGACTATTCAGCACCCTACCGCTAATTTGTTCGATCGCATCGGAGTTTTTTAGTTTTGAGATGGATGTAGGATGGACATTGGCCAATTCAGCCAATTCTTTATTGGAAATTTTTCTTTCAGCCATTAAAAGCCTTAGTCGCCAGCGAATCATTGTCTAGGAGCCTCTAACTCAAGATTTCCTCTCATAGTTTGCCTCATTCATGCTTTTATTGTCAGCACATCTTTAAAATACGTATGATACCAATTCTATAGCTAGGTAAATTTATATATATTTATCCAACACATCCTGATTCTTTTTCCCCTGCTCCCCAATGTAAAAACTAAAATTAGAATACAGCGGAGTTGTCAGAGGCTCCGCTTCCATGGAAAAAACTGATAACTAGGGCCATAAGAGAGGTAATATAGATGACTACAGTATTTACAAGCACTGTATCTCGACTTACTCAAGATAGCTCGCTACTCCTCTGGTTTCATGAAGTTGGTATTGCTGATGTTTCCCTCGTAGGTGGGAAAAATGCTTCACTAGGAGAGATGATTCAGCAACTCATACCCAAAGGTGTCAATGTTCCTACAGGTTTTGCTACTACTGCTTACGCATATCGCTATTTTATTGAATCGGCTGGATTAACTACTCATCTGCGGGAAATATTTGCTGGTTTAGATGTCGAGAATGTCACAGATTTACAGGTACGGGGAAAAAAGGCGCGATCGCTGCTGATGAAAACACGATTTCCCGCCGATTTAAGACAGGCGATCGCGACAGCATACCTGAGTTTATGTGAAAGATATAATGGTGAGACAGATGTGGCTGTACGTTCCAGTGCTACAGCCGAAGACCTACCTGATGCTAGTTTTGCTGGACAGCAGGAATCTTATTTGAATATTACTGGTGTGGAAGGTGTTCTAGGAGCTTGTCATAGATGCTTTGCTTCTCTATTTACTGACCGCGCCATTTCTTATCGTCAGACTAAAGGCTTTGACCATTTCAGTGTGGCTTTGTCTGTCGGTGTGCAAAAAATGGTACGTTCTGATTTAGCATCATCTGGCGTGATGTTTTCCATTGACACAGAGACTGGGTTTAAAGATGTCGTACTAATTAATTCCGCCTATGGTTTAGGCGAGAATGTGGTTCAAGGAAATGTCAATCCAGATGAATTTTATGTGTTCAAGCCAACTCTCAAAACAGGTTTTCGCCCAATTATTAGCAAAAATTTGGGGAGTAAAGCTTGGAAAATGGTTTATGACGACGGGACAAAATTTACCAAAAATCTCCCAGTTCCTGGGACTGAACAAGGGAAATTTAGTATTACAGATGAAGAGGTTTTACAACTAGCCAATTGGGCATATTTGATCGAAGAACATTATTCCCATGTGCATGGAACTTATACTCCTATGGACATAGAATGGGCGAAGGATGGGATGACTAACCAATTATTTATTGTTCAAGCTCGCCCGGAAACTGTACAATCGCAAAAAAAGGAAAATGTTTTACGAGACTACCATTTTTCTCTGGAAAAGCAGGAAGTACTCAATGGAGAAGCTTCTCCAGAAATTCCCAGATTGAAACTTCCCCAACCTTTAATTACTGGACATGCGATCGGTAAGGCGATTAGTCAGGGAAAAGTACATTTAATCTTAGATGCGCATAACATTGACCAGTTCCAATCAGGAGAAATCTTAGTCACGGTGAGAACTGACCCAGACTGGGAACCAATCATGAAGCGAGCTAGTGCGATCGTGACTAATTCTGGCGGACGTACCTGTCACGCAGCCATTATTGCGCGGGAATTGGGTGTACCAGCTATTGTCGGCTGTGGTCATGCTACGGAAATTTTGCGAAATGGTCAAGAGGTAACGGTTTCTTGTGCTGAAGGGGAAGAAGGTAAAGTATATCCTGGTTTATTACCTTTTGAATTGCGGGAAGTTCCTTTAGATGATCTACCCCAGACGCGCACCCAAATTTTGATGAATGTGGGTAATCCCCAAGAAGCTTTAAGTCTATCTGCTATCCCTAATGATGGAGTAGGATTAGCACGCACAGAATTTATTATCGCCAATCACATCCAAATTCATCCGATGGCTCTAATCCATTATGATTCTCTATCAGATAGAGCGATCAAAACGAAAATTGAGCAAATTACGGCGCTTTATCAAGATAAATCCCAGTATTTTGTAGACAAGTTGGGACAGGGAATTGGGGCGATCGCTGCTGCATTTTATCCTAAACCAGTCATTGTCAGGATGTCGGATTTCAAGAGCAATGAATATGCGAACTTGTTAGGTGGTAAACAATTTGAACCCCATGAAGAAAATCCCATGTTAGGTTGGCGGGGAGCATCACGTTATTACGATCCAGGTTATAGGGAAGCCTTTGCTTTGGAATGTCAAGCGATCAAACGCGTCAGGGAGGAAATGGGTTTGGTCAATGTGATTCCGATGATACCTTTTTGTCGCACTCCTGATGAGGGACGTTTGGTATTAGCAGAAATGGCGTTGAATGGTTTAGAGCAGGGGGTGAATAATTTACAAGTTTATGTCATGTGCGAATTACCGAATAATGTGATTTTAGCAGAAGAGTTTGCTGAGATTTTTGATGGTTTCTCCATTGGTTCTAATGATTTGACTCAGTTGACATTAGGGGTAGATAGAGATTCGTCCTTAGTTGCGAGATTGTTTGATGAACGTGGTAGCGGTATTAAACGAATGGTGGAAATGGCTATAGTTGCTGCTAAAAAGCGCGATCGCAAAATTGGTATCTGCGGACAAGCGCCCAGCGATTATCCAGAATTTGTCCAGTTTTTGGTGGAAATAGGAATTGACAGTATTAGTTTAAATCCAGATTCAGTTTTAAAAACTATGCTAGAAGTGGCAAAATGTGAAAGTCGTAGAAGCAATAGGGAACAGGGAACAGGGAATGGGGAACAGGGGTAAAAGTCTTTTAAAGTAAGGCTATAGGCATGAAATTTTGTACCTCTTTTAGCTGTAAATTGGTATAACTTTCCTGGGAGGGGAGCAGAGGAGCAGTATTGTACTCCTGTCTTCCCCCTCTCTTCCCTGTTCCCTGTTCCCTGTTCCTTGTTCCCTTTGCATAATGATAATTTTTAACACTAACTTACTTATGAATAAAAATTTATACCGCTTAGGAATGCTAGGAATATTTCTCTTAGCCCTTGGCTTGCGTTTTTGGGGAATTAATCGATTTAATACTTTAGTGTTTGATGAAGTTTACTATGCTCAATTTGGTAATGATTATCTGACCCATACACCTTTTTTTAATGCTCATCCACCATTAAGCCAGTATATTATCAGCATTGGTATTTGGATTGGTAGTCATCTCCCATTTGGACGGGAAACAGTCAATGGGTTAACTGGCTCTTTATTAGCGCCTTGGAATTACCGGTGGATAAATGCTCTATTTGGCTCATTTGTTCCTGTACTCGTGGTGCTACTGACTTATCAGTTGAGTTATCAACGTGCTTTTGCTTTAATCGCAGGTTTCTTTACTGCTTGTGATGGCTTATTTCTTGTAGAATCTCGCTATGCTCTGAGCGATATTTATATCATCTTTTTTGGTTTATTAGGACAATGGTTGTTTTTATTGGCTCTAGAGAAGCAAAAGCAACAGCGTTACTTATGGTTAATCTTGGCTGGAATAACTTTCGGAGCTGCGGTTGGTACTAAGTGGAATGGGTTATTTTTCCTTATAGGTATCTATGGAATCTGGATAATCGCTTGGGTAATTAAATGGCTAAAATTTTTATTTCCACCTCGTAATCCTCTATTTCCTCAATTGCGTTTTTTAGTTTCTCCACCCTCATCGAAAATTGCTAATAATCGCATTATCCTACAAACACCACTACAAAATCTGCTCCAGATAAATATTTTCCAGATGTTATCTTTTCTGGGAATTATTCCCGCAACTATCTACAGTCTAATTTGGATTCCTCATCTCCAACTTGATAGAAGATATGATTTTATAGAAGTTCATCGTCAAATCTGGTATTTCCATGCACATCTAGGCGGTAATCTTCCTAGTGTTCATCCTTACTGCGCAGCATGGTATAAATGGCCTTTGATGACTCGACCTATGGCTTATTATTATCAAACTGCTCATAGTTTTACAGACCCTATACCTGTACTCGGTCCTGCTTTACCCTCACAGGATGCAAATGTGATTTATGATGTCCATGCCATGGGAAATCCTTTTTTATGGTGGTTCGGTCTAGCAGCAATTATATTTATATTTGGGTTATTAATTGCCAAAATTATAGTTTTTAGTATCGAGCAAAAGCGATTTTCTTTTCCCACCAATTTAGATTTTGATACTTGGATTTGTTTATATTTAATCATAAATTACTTAGCAAATTTATCACCTTGGATACCAGTAACTAGATGTGCTTTTATTTATCATTATATGGGTGGATTAGTTTTTCTGTTTATGGCGATCGCTTGGCTAGTAGACCAATGCTTACGTAGTTATTTTCTCATACTTCGGGGTTTTGCTGTAACAATTAGCTTCATTATTATAGGCGCTTTCGTCTTTTGGATGCCAATTTATTTAGGCTTACCTCTATCTACGACACATTACCATTGGCGGATGTGGTTTACATCTTGGATCTAAATAATCTAAAATATATAGTTAAATTGGCAATTCTGAGGAAAAATGACCCAAAAAATCGAGTACAACCAAGTAGTCTACCCTGGATTCTTGGGATAAGATAGCTTTTAAGACAAGTCTCGCTTAATTGCTTGTGGTTAATATCTATTAACTACATCTTTTAATAAACAACTGATAAAAACAGATAGAATTTAATTAAGGCTAAAGTATCCGATAGACTAATGAACAGCAAACTAGAATGGGAAGATAACATACTAACTCAGTTGAAGGAAGCGCCGATTAACTATCCTGGCTGTATCCAACCCCATGGTGTCCTAATAGTTTTACAAGAGCCTGATTTGGTAATATTACAAGTCAGCAATAATGCGTTAACAAATTTAGGTATGGCAGCAGAACAGCTACTGAACCAGAAATTAGATGTATTACTCGATACGGAACAAGTAGAAAAGATTCAAGCAGGGTTATCAGACGATGATTTTGATTTCATCAATCCTACTAAAGTTTGGGTCAAACAAATCCCAGAAAATTTTGTGTTATTTGATGCAATTTTTCATCGGAACACACAAGGAGTTTTAATTCTGGAATTGGAGCCTGTGATTACCCAAGAAGGTATTTCTTTTTTGAGTTTTTATAATTTAACCAAGGCGGCGATTAATCGGTTAAAAGCAATGACATCTCTACAAAGTCTTTATCAAGTAATCACAGATGAATTAAGAATAATTACTGGCTTTGATCGGGTAATGTTATATAAATTTAGCCAAGATGGTCATGGTGTAGTAGTTGCTGAAGCGAAATTAGTTGATTTAGAGTCATTTTTAGATCTACATTATCCAGAGTCGGATATTCCACGACCGGCGAGAGAATTATTCATGGCTAATTCTATTAGACTAATCCCCAATGCGCCAGCACAGCCAGTCTTAATTTCACCTGTTAATCATCCCATAAATCAACAACCTCTAGACTTAACCAATTCTATTTTGAGAAGCGCCGATTCTTGTCATATAGAATACCTACGTAATATGGGTGTTAGTGCTTCTTTAACTATCTCTTTGGTGAATCAGCAGAAGCTGTGGGGGTTAATTGCTTGTCATCACCGCTCACCCAAGTATTTTTCCTATGAAATGCGGCAAGTTTGTCAATTTTTTGGGAAAGTAATCTTCACAGAAATTTCCAGTCGAGAAGAGATTGAAGATTATGACTATGTTGTGCGCCTGGCGCAGTTAAAAACACAACTAATTGAATACATGTCCGAATCTGATAACTTCATTGATGCTTTAGTTAATCATCAATCAATCTTTCTGGATTTAACAAATTCTACAGGAGCATGTGTATATTTTTCAGGAAATTGCACAATTATAGGTCAAACTCCTGATGAAGCAGAAATTTATGATTTAGTTGCATGGCTAAATCAACAGCCAGATGAAGATATTTTTTCGACAAATTGCTTGCAAAACAGCTATCCAGGTGGAGAGAAAATTCATCGGATGGCTAGTGGCTTGTTAGCTATTTCTATTTCCAAGGGGAATTATGTTTTATGGTTCAGACCAGCAGTGACTGAAATTGTTAATTGGGGCGGAAATCCCCATGAGCCATTCGAGATTAGTCAATTACAAGGAAATACCTTACTATCTCCCCGCAAGTCGTTTGCCAGATGGCAAGAAATAGTCTCTTCCACATCTTTACCTTGGCAGAAAGCGGAAATCAGATCGGTTTTAGAGCTAAGAAGAACTATTGTAAATGTAATCCTTAGTCAAAGCCAAAAACTAACTAAGCTAACCCAAGAACTAGAGCGCTCTAATGCTGAGTTGAAAAAGTTTGCTTATGTGACTTCTCATGATTTACAAGCACCACTGAATCAAGTAGTTAATTATGTGCAACTTCTAGAAAGGCGGTATAAAACACAACTAGATGAAGATGCTAGAGAGCTGATAAATTATGCTGTAGAAGGAGTATCTCTCATGCAGTCTTTGATAGATGATGTTTTAAGCTACTCCAAGGTTGATACACAACCGATCGCCCTAGCGCCAATCCCTATGGAAAGATCTTTAGAAGTAGCTCTGAGCAATTTGCGTCAAGAAATTACCGAAACCGCCGCAACAATAACTCACGATACTCTACCAACTGTCATCGCCGACCATACACAAATGGTTCAGATATTCCTCAATCTGATTTCCAACTCGATCAAGTTCCATAGTCATGAACCCCTAAAAATCCATGTAGGAGCAGAAAAATTAGCGGATGCATGGCTTTTTTCTCTGCGAGATAACGGAATAGGGATTGATCCACAATTTCATCAGCGCATTTTCATCATCTTTCAACAACTACACGTCCGAGATGAATATCCCGGTACAGGTGTAGGTTTAGCTATCTGTAAAAAAATTATCGAACGCCATCAAGGGAGGATTTGGGTAGACTCACAACTCAATGAAGGTGCAACTTTTTACTTTACAATTCCCTTGCAGGAAAATAAAATAAAATAAAAAAATGCAAAAAATGCAAAAAATAGTGGAAAAACATCAGACGATTTTACTAGTTGAGGATAATAAAGCCGACATTTATTTAATCAAAGAAGCTTTTAAAACTAGTTTGTTACTTCATCAAATAATCACTGTCAGAGATGGTATAGCAGCTCTAGCTTATTTATCTCAATCAGGGGAATATTTGCAAGCCCCGCTACCCGACCTGATTTTATTAGATCTGAATTTACCAAAAAAGGATGGTAAAGAAGTACTAGCAGAAATTAAATCTCACCCCAAATTGAAAAATATTCCTATAATAGTTTTGACAACCGCAAAAAATGAACAAGATATTCTACAGAACTATGATTTAGAAACAACCCATTATATCACAAAATCTCGCAATCTTGACCAACTTTTCCAAATTGTTAAGATGATTGAAGATTTTTGTTTGTCTATCCCGTCTTTGTCACCAGAAAATAAAGTTGAACAATAATTGATCAAGGAAAGAAAATAGAAAATAAGGTAAATAGCTATGGTAAATATGATTGTAAACCACTCAGTAAAGGTTTTATTAGTTGAGGATAACTTAGCAGAAGCTAACTTATATCAGGAGTTTCTTAAGCAAAATAATTCTCAAGAATTCAGCTTATTTCATACACAAGGATTACAAGATACCTTACAGGAGATCAGTCAGAATAATTATGATCTAATTTTATTGGATTTGTCTCTACCTGATAGTGAGGGCTTATCATCCCTAACTGTCTTATTAGAAAAAGTCCCTAGTAGCGCAATCGTCATATTAACTAATACAAACGACGAAGAGCTAGCAATTGAATCTGTACGATTAGGAGCTCAAGATTATCTAGTAAAAAGACAAATTAATCCAGATCTATTAATTCGGTCATTACAATATGCTATCGAACGCAAACAGACTTTAGAAAGATTGCGCCAGATTAATCAAGAATTAGAGGACAGAGTTGCGATCCAAACGGCTGAATTAGTGAAGGTCGCAGAAATGAACTATATTAAGTCTGAATTTTTTTCTATGTTCTCTCATGATATTCGTAATCCCTTACATACAATTCAGTTAGCTGCTCAAATACTGCAAAAGTCTGATGAAAAACTAACTATGGAAAAAAAGAAAGCTCATTTAGAAATAATTGGTTCAGCTATTAAAAACATGTCATATCTTTTAGACGAAATTTCTTTTATTAGTCAATCTAACACAACTAGACTAAAAGTTCAACTTAGTCATCTAAATTTGCCAGAATTTTGTCGTCAATTGGTAGAGGAATCTAAATTCGCTGCTTTAGACAATCAGGTTGAAGTTGAATTTAACCTGAATGGCGATTTCAGTCAAACAATCTGGGATAAAAATTTATTAAGACATATTTTGAGCAATTTATTGGTTAACGCGATTAAGTATTCTGCTCCCCACAGTAAAGTGGTCTTTGATTTAATTAGGCAGGAAAAAACAGCAATTTTTCGGTTCCAAGACCAGGGAATAGGTATTTCTTTAACAGACCAGCAGTACCTATTTCAACCATTTTATCGCGGAGAAAATGTCGGAAAAATCTCTGGTAGTGGTTTAGGACTAGCAATTGTAAAAAAATGTATTGAAGCATATGCAGGAGAGATTACGGTGAGCAGCGAAATTGGTATTGGTACAATATTTACTCTTGTTCTCCCCGTATCTACACTTTAAAGCGATGATGGTTGATCTCATCTCTAAATCTGGTTCGTCATTGGTCGAATTTTCAGGTTATTATTTGACTGAATCTTTCTGACTCCACTTACTTACTTACTTATTTGTAAATTATGCCTCCTCGTTGGCCTCGCAAACCTGACCGGAAAGACCCAGACTTTCGCAAGTTGGATGACCGCATGAATTTTGCTGTACATGTGGCGATCGCTGCTACGATCAATTCTGGATTATGGTTTTTCCACAACTTGACTTCGACTCATTGGGAGTGGTTACGTTGGTTTAGTCTGGGCTGGTTGGGATTATTGAGCTTGCATCTGATTTATATTGGGGCGATCGCCAACTATTCTGACACGCCATCTAAATCAACTTAATCTATAATATATGTCTTGGGACAGATAGCTTGATGAGTAAATTACCTGGGAAAATGGAAACAGGGATAAATTGCAATTATTTAGACTAAATTTGTACCGGACAAATATATGGCTAAAATTAATACCACAGAACTACTAGAAGCCTTAGCTGCTGATATTGGGGAAAATGTCTACTTAGACATTGCTAAATGGCATCTTAATCTAACTGATGCTAAACTACACACTATTGTAGCCGAACAATTATATCCCTTAATCACAGCTAAGAATGTGGATGAAAATCGGGTTCTGGAAATCTTGTCATCAATTCCAGTCAAAATTGGTGGTGGGAGAAAAGAAATCAGCTTGATTGATTTACTCCCACTACAGTGTCAAGTTACTTTAGTGGATCTTCTGGAAAAATATAGCAGAGAGAGATAGTTTCAACTCAGAATTAATTCTATAAGTTCAGTCCTCGATGCGCTTAAAAATTTGGCAATGGATAATTTTAGCCACACCGATCGCTCTGATTGTTTCCTTCCTGTTGATTGCTGCGGGAATGCAGATCCATACTTGGGGAATCAGTTGGATTTGGGCTGTGTTCACTTTCATCTTTGTTGGTTGGCGCTGGCTATTAGTGCGTTGGACAGAACCGGCGGTCAACCAAATAGAAACGGTGTTTGCACAAGTACAGGCGGAACTATCAGCTAATATTGAGTATGAATTCCAGTCAACAGAAACAGATAAGCTACATCAAGTCGAAGCGGTTCTCCAAAAAATCCTGGTAGCTAGCCAAAGCGATCGCCTGATTTGGGAAGATTGGCAAGGTTTTTGGCAACAATGTCAAGATTTAGTCAGCGAAATCGCTCATATCTATAATCCCCAAGTCAAATATCCTCTACTGAATATCTATATTCCCCAAGTTTATCAATTAATTCGAGGGACAGTAGAGGATATGTATCAGTGGTTACAAAAACTCTCACCTGTATTGAATCAAATTACTGTTGGTCAGGCTTATCAAGCTTATGAAGTCTATCGCAGGTTAGAGCCATCTGCTCGCAAATTCTGGCAAGCTTGGAGTTGGGCGCAATGGTTATTGAATCCAGCAGCAGCTTTAGCCAAACGTGCTACCAAAAGTTCTGGCGATCGCGCTACTCAGCAACTCTTAGTTAACTTAAGTCACTTACTCCGAGAAGCTGCTTTTAGGAACTTGTGTAAACGAGCTATATCTCTATATAGTGGCAACCTGGCAAGTCAAGTTACTCTATCACCTCCTACACCAACTACCTTACCTACAACTAAAACCCAAACTCTGCGAGATATCCTTACCCAAGTAGAACCACCAGAAGAAGTTGACCAAAAACCTGTAAATATCCTGCTGGTAGGACGTACAGGTGCGGGTAAAAGTAGTTTGATCAATACTCTGTTTCAAGCAGAATTGGCGGAGGTCGATCTATTACCTTCTACAGACCAAGTTCAAAGTTATGAATGGAAAACATCAGTGGGAGAGGCTTTAATCCTCTGGGACACTCCAGGTTATGAGCAAGTGAGCCAAGGAAATTTACGGGATTTGGTCATTGATTATGCGAGTAGTGCTGATTTATTGCTCTTAGTTACACCAGTCCTTGACCCGACTTTGCAAATGGATGTCGATTTTTTGCAAGAGGTCAAAACTGAAGTTGCTGATCTACCGATAATTACTGTTTTGACTCAAGTAGATCGTGTGCGCCCTATTCGTGAATGGTTACCCCCATACGATTGGGAATTGGGTCAGCGTCCTAAGGAAATAGCAATTAGGGAAGCAACAGCATACCGTCAGGAAATTTTAGGAGAATTCTGTCAAGCAATTTTACCAATTGTGACTGAGGACAGAAAAATTGAACGTGTGGCTTGGGGAGCGGAGGCTTTATCTTTGGCTTTGGTTGAGGCGATCGCTCCCACCAAAAAACTCCGGCTGACTCGGTTTTTACGTAATTTAGAAGCCCGGACTATTGCTGCGGCTAAGATTATTAGCAACTATAGTTTTCAGATGACAACTACCCAAGGACTAACTGCGTTGCTGAAAAGTCCTGTTCTGCAATTTATTTCTACCATGTCTACAGGTTCTCCTACCCTAGCCTATTTATTAGCAGAGCAAATTCCCATCGAACAATTACCGATTGTTATTGGTAAATTACAAATGGCTTATGAGCTTTTTCCTCTATTGAACCCAGACACAAGTTTGAGTAAATCCAACTCACCGAAATTTGATTTACTGGCTCTTTGGCCTTTATTACTGGATAATTCTGCTGCTGGCGATCGCAATGCTTGGGCTTTTGGTCATGCTCTACTAGAGTATTGGACTCAGGATTTAACTAGCGAGCAATTACAAGAAAGATTTAAGTACTATTTACCGCAATAATATTAGCGTATTTAAACATACTCTTAGATATTTTGCGTTAGAATTTAAAACAGTGGGTAGGAAGAAGCGATGACTCAAAAACTCGCAGTATCTAAAGAGTTAATTTCAATGGCTGCTGTACAAGAGCGCTTTAGTCTCGACTATACAACTAGCGATCGCTTTTTCACAGAATGGTTTGAGAACTTACCAGCCTTGGATGATGGGGAACAGAAAAAACTTGCAGATCTACAAAATCGTTTTTATGAGCATCGAAATCGGAGAGCTTTACCTGAAGGAACAGTAGATAGATTAATCTTATCCCCACTTCTAGATCTAGCAGGTCTATACGATGCTAAATTTACCATTCGCACCGAAGCCTTAGTTGAGATCCTATTAGGAGAACGAGACGAATTAATTCAGGGACGAATCGATACACTAATATTGCAAGAACAATTCTGGTTACTGGTTTTGGAAGCCAAAAATACGACTCTTGCACTATCTGTAGCCATTCCTCAAGCTTTGACCTATATGCTAGCTAATCCTGATATTGATCGGCCTGTCTTTGGATTAGTCACCAATGGTGATGATTTTCGCTACATCAAACTGCTGAAATCATCTTTGGCAAATCCTATATTTGATTTATCCGATATTTTCTGCTTACTTCCTCCCCAACGCAGCAAAATACATCAAATATTGCAAATACTCAAACAAATTAGTATCCTCATCCAAAGCGATTACCATGAGTAGCACCTTAATCAGAAAACTTACCTTTACAGAGTTTCTGGAACAGCGCCCTAATGATGCTATGTATGAATTGGTGCGAGGAGAAATTGTTAAAGTGGAACCAATTAGAGCGCATAAAAATATTGCTCGATATCTGGTTAAATGCTTTGATAGAGAAATTGAGCGTACATACAGTCCCTATATTGTAGATAAAGATATAGTTATTAGAACCTTTAATATTCATGGTGAAGAACAAGGGAGAAATCCGGATGTGAGCGTAGTTAGCGCATCTTTATGGAATGCTAATGTCACAACTTATGGCGCTGTAATTGAACCTATTCAATTAGCTGTAGAAGTAGTATCTACTAATTGGGAAGATGATTACATTGACAAATTGGATGAGTATCAACGTCTAGGAATTAGGGAATATTGGATTGTCGATTATTTAGCTATTGCTTCTAGAAATTATTTAGGGAATCCTAAAATACCAACTATTTCTGTTTATCAGTTGGTTGATAGACAATATCAAATACAAAAGTTCACGGGAAAAGATAGAATCATATCCCATACTTTTCCAGAATTAAACATTAACGTTGAACAAGTTTTTGCTGCTAGCCAGATGCAAAAATATTCATAGCTTAATATCGCCCTCACCCCTAGCCCCCTCTCCCCTTGGGAGAGGGGGAAATTCAAAGTTCCTCTCCCCAAGGGAAGAGCGATGATAAGCGGTTTATCTATGGATGGCAATTGAATGTGCAGAAAATTTGAGTTAATTATTCAGTTCTGGGATAGTTGCTTCTAGCTTCAAGCAGTTAGCACCATCAATTTTTAACTGATATTCTACTTTATCCATCAAGCGACTCATAATCAACCAACCATAACCACCTTCTTGTCTCTCTATAGGATCGGGGGGAAAATATGTAGTCATATCAAAACCCTCGCCATAATCCCACACTTCTATAGCTAAATTGCGATCGTTCAATTCTAAACGGACTAAAACTGGTAGATTAGGTTTGTCTTTATGAGCATGACGTACAGCATTGGAGTATGCTTCTACTAAAGCCAGACGCAAGCGGCTGGACTGTCGCGACCAATCTGTAGATTCTCCCAACTGGATTTTTAAGCATCCTAATAACCAAGTTTCCACAATATTGAGGAAATTTAGATCGCTTGGTACGTGTAACTCACTTTTCATTGTTTACAGAACCTCCAGTGAAACTATTGTTTGATCGTCTTCTTGAACCTTATTAACTTCTTGTATGAGAGTAAGTAAATCTTTCAAAATTAAAGGCTGAGGCTGTTTTTGGATAAGTTGCCACAATCCTTCTAAACCAAGCATCTTTCCTGCCATATTTGCTTCCGTAAGTCCATCGCTATTAAGTAATAAAGTGTCACCGGGAGAGAGAGTTAATTTACCGGACTGAGCTTGCCAATTTGGTAAAATGCCCAGTGGTATACTGCGGATTTTCAAATGTTCGGGTGTACCAGCTAAAAGTACTTGACGCGACCACAGTAGAGGGTAAATGTGTCCAGCATTAGCGTAAGCAAGTTCTCTAGTATTAGGCGTATAGCAAGCAATAGCAAGAGTAATAAAATAATTATTACTGATTAAATCGTCAGACAGAGCGTGATTGAGATTGTGCATAATCACATGAGGCTCCGCTGGAGTTTCTTGAGATAATTCTCGGCGCAGTAACGAGATCGCGCTAGCCATAAACAAAGCAGCTGGAACTCCTTTACCGGAAACGTCACCTACTGCTAACCATAAGTCGCCCCGAGGATGAACAAAGACTTCAAAAAAATCCCCTCCAACTTCTTGTGCTGGGTAGCAACAAGCTTGTACTCTGACTCCTGCGAGATTGGGTAGAGTTTGGCGGAGTAGATTGTGTTGAATCTGACGAGCTACTTCTAATTCAGCCCGAATCTGCTGCTGTTTTTCCTGCAAACGCTGATAGAACTTAGCTTGTGAAAGAGCTAAAGCTGCTTGTTCGACAACAACTGTCATCAGATGAATATCTTCATTGTGCCAGGGATGATCAGACTTCCATTGATAGAGCGCAATGATCGCTAATAGATGTTGCTGATATGTGAGCGGTAAGACTAAGTAGTTAAAAGGATTACCATCTTGTGTGTTTTGCACCAATTGATAATTCCCTGTTTGTAAAACTTCTGCAATTAATGGATTGGGGTCAAATTCTGTTAAATCTCCTTCCCATTTGGGGTCTTGATAAGCAAAGCGTTCGGGGATCAGTTTATCATCTTCCACTGGGATGAGTAGAGCGCTAGTAGCCACAAATTTTTGCCCCAAAGTAGCGACAATTTTTTGCAACATACTGTTGTAATCTGGAGACTCTCTAATGGATGTTGTTACCGCATTGAACAGAGCTTCTCGCCTCAAGGCTTGCCGCAGATCTTCTGTACGCTTTTTAACTACACGATATGTGTCACTAGCTTGTTCAACTAATGTCTTGAGTTGTTCAGGGTTCCAAGGTTTAGTAATGTATTTGAATACCTGACCAGAGTTAATCGCCTCGACCAAATCCTCGACATCAGTAAAACCAGTGAGCAGAATCCGAATTGTATCTGGAAATCTTTCTACTGTAAGACTGAGCAATTCTGTGCCGTTCATATCTGGCATTCTTTGGTCAGAAATAATCACTGCCATTTCACCCTCCTTGTCCAAAACAGCCAAGGCATCACGGGCATTATTTGCTCTGTATACTTTAAAATCTCGCCAAAAAGTGCGGTAGAGTAAGTCTAAGTTATCTAGCTCGTCATCTACCACCATCAGCTTGAGCTTGTCTAACTTTTTCTCAGCCATAATTGACCATGCTTTTCAGATAGTTGAACGACAAGACAGCGTAAAAATTATCCCATTTGATTACCCAATTTAAAGAGCAAAAGTTAATGATCTTGGATGAGTTCCTGTTTGACGCTGGAAAATCCAACGCATTATATCAGGATTATTTCTTTACTTCCCACCTCCTGTGAATCTTGAAGAAAGTTCATGAATTAACCTATACTACCAGACCAGAGCGTAAAGCATACACTGCAGCCTGGGTTCGATCGCTAGCCCCGATTTTATTCAGAATGCGCCGGACGTGATTCTTCACGGTTCCTTCTGTGAGATAGAGTTTTTTGGCGATCGCTGCATTACTACAACCCTCGACTATTAACTGTAGCACTTCTAACTCTCTTGCTGTGAAAGCACTGTCATGAGTCCCTTGATTAGCTGCTGATTCTTCTAGGTAAACTACTGGTGATGGATCGAGCGGGATTGGCATCAGTGAATCTGCTCTAATTTGTTGTAAAACAATAGGGGCGATCGCTGGGTCAATCCAAACATTTCCCTGGTGAGTTATACATACTGCATCCCATAAATTATCCACAGTGATATTTTTCATACAGTAAGAGTCTGCACCGGACGCGAAAGCTGCCAAGACAGTTTCCCTAGTATCACAAAATGTTAAGATTAACACTTTTGTTTGGCAATCAAACCCCTGAGCCAGGGATTTAATCTCCCTAGTGATTTCAATACCGTTCTTTAAAGGTAAATTAATATCTATAATTGCAATATCTGGTTGCAGCGTTGTCAAAAGTGTTAAACCGTAGTGACCGTCTTCAGCTTCACCCACAATTTCTATTTCTGACCACCGGAGAAAAGCTATTCTCAAATACATCCGTGTCAATTCGTCATCTTCAATCAGAACAATACGAATTTTTGTCATGGCTTTTTTAAACAAAACTACATCAGACAGAGTAAAAACTCTAGCAAAAACTTAGCATTATTATTGACATTATACATAGTAACTGCTATGTCCTGTAAAAAAAGCTCTATATAGTTTATTCCTCCACTGGTTTAGCAAAAATTTATTTATCTTAAATCTGAATAGATAACGCTAAACGGGAAAAAATTTGATAGACTTACCTTCAATATCAATGGTTGTGGGTCTAAATCAAAATAGACTATGTATAAATCGTCTAAGGTGTTTTCGGTTTTTGGTTTACCAGTTCATGTAATGAATAGCTATCGTGACTGGTTGTTAGAATGCTTGCGTGAATGTAGAGGGACTCATATAGTAACTTTAAATACGGAAATGACGATGCAAGCAGAGCGTAATCGATCTTTAGCAAGCCTGATCCAGAAGGCTGAATTAGTAATTCCAGATGGGGCTGGAATCATTTTATACTTACAATTTGTCTTAGGGGAGCAAGTAAAACGTTGTCCAGGGATTGAATTGGCAGAAGAACTGTTGCAAGGATTGGGCGAAGAGACACTAAATGAGAAACGACACATTCAGGTATTCTTCTATGGAGGAGCCTCAGGAGTAGCAGCAACAGCAGCAGAAATCTGGCAACAAAGAGTTCCTGGCTTGCATATAGTAGGTACTCAATGTGGTTATCATTCTTGCGAAGAAGAAGCACAATTAAAACAAACTCTCGCTGAATTACAGCCACAAGTAATTTTCGTTGGTCTAGGAGCACCACGTCAAGAATTTTGGATCGCCAAAAATCGCTATTTATGTCCAAATTCTATTTGGGTTGGGGTTGGTGGTAGTTTCGATATTTGGTCTGGCAAAAAAAATCGTGCTCCTGCTTGGTTAGCAAATAACAACATGGAATGGTTATATAGACTTTATCAAGAACCTTCGCGTTGGCAACGTATGTTAGCTTTACCGGAATTCGTGATCAAAGCTTTAATATATCGATTGACAGCAAAAGATATTCATGGTGTTGAGTGCTAAGGTAATCTATGAGGTGTTTAGCACAAAAATGGGGGATGCTACACAAAAATCTGGCACAAGCGAGGAAAAAAAACATCAACAGCCACATCAAACCGGATTAATCTTGGAATTGCGTTCTGTGACAAAGACTTATTCCCAAGACCGTCATGTTTTATCGGATGTTAATTTAGCGGTTCAACAAGGTGAATTCCTGTTTATTACAGGTTCTAGTGGTTCGGGTAAATCAACTTTGTTAAAACTGCTCTATGGTGAGGAATTACCTACCAGTGGGGAGGTAATTGTTGATGCTGTGAATGTTTCCGGTTTACGCGGCGATCGCCTATCTAAATTGCGCCGCCGCATGGGGATTGTTTTCCAAGACTACAAACTCATTCCCCACCGTACAGTCACGGAAAACATTGTTTTTGTCTTGCAAGCTCAAGGATATACCCGCAAAGAAATTCAAAGACGTTTAGCAACTACTTTAAAATTGGTTGGTTTATTCGACAAAGCTAATCGGTTTCCCGAAGAACTATCTGGAGGCGAGCAGCAACGTGTCAGCATTGCCAGAGCGATCGTAGGTACTCCACCATTATTGTTAGCAGATGAACCCACAGGAAATCTCGATCCTGATAATTCTTGGCAAGTAATTCAGATACTGCAAAAGCTGAATTCCTTTGGAGCTACCGTAATCGTGACTACCCATGATGAGCAATTAGTCAGACGGTGTCGTCACCCAGTTGTTCAGATCCGTAATGGTCGGCTATATCATCAAGAAGTATCAGACTAGCGATCGCTGTTTCATCAGAATTTTAGTAAATATTATTACTTTTGTCCTGATGGCAATTAGGTCTTGACAAACTCTGATAGTACATATATGAAGTACACTTCTAGATTTTCTAAATATTATTTATCAATATATATGCTGATAAATAAAAATTTATCTTAAATAAAAATTACAGTACTTATATATTATTCCAGCAACTACTACCGCAATTTACTTGTCAGGATTTAGGTATTTATGTATTCACAGACGTATCTGGAAAAACTTCGTAAAAAATACAACTAGTAAAATGCTGTAATTACTTATAGAGAAAACAAAGCAGAAGCATGTTAAAGTTTTAGTCTCGCTGTCTTCTCTTGGTGCTTAGTCCTATGCACTTACATGACATCCATCCACAACACCTTGCAGAATTAGTCAAGGAATGCGGTATAGATTTACACTTAAGCTATCTAAATTTTACTTCTCTTCAGGGCGATAACGCCTACAATTACCTACTGATTTCGCCCACTATTGAGCGTACCAATACAGGAATGGTGAGAAATGGGTGGTTGCAGCGTTATGCCCATATTACCGCAGGTGGTTGGTGGTGCGCTGGACTGGACCCGATGAATAATTGGCAAGGGATGGAATGGGGATGCTTTAAGCCTAATCAGCCTCGCAGCAATCAAAATGGTAAATCGATTAAATACGAACATCCTCCTGGTACATCCACAAGAATCTTTTGTCTGCGAGTTACTGTCAAAATTTGGCAGCAAGTTGCTCTACGTTATAATCAAACAATACCCAATAATATTGATATTGGTGCTGATGGAGAAGCAGCAGGTTTTTGGCAATGGGTAATGGAACGTCATATTCCGTTAATTATTTGTGAAGGAGCAAAAAAAGCTGCTGCTCTGCTGACCCAAGGCTATGCTGCTATTGGGATTTCCGGAATTACTAGCGGTTATCGGGTGATTAAAGACGAATTTGGCAAAGTTACTCGTCGTCAGTTAATTGAGGATCTGGCGATATTTGCCACAGCAAAACGTATTTTTTATATATGTTTTGACTTTGAAACTCAAGTCAAAAAAATTGCTGCGATCAACAATGCAATTTCTCAGCTTGGTTCCTTACTCCAACAACGTAATTGTCATGTGAAAGTTGTGGAATTACCCGGTATGGAAAAAGGCGTTGATGATTTTATTGTGGCTAAGGGAGCAACAGTCTTTGAGAAAATTTATCGCCAGAGCGTCAGTCTAGAAATCTATATTGCCCAAACTAAGCCACATACCAAATTAACCATTCCAGCAGCACTAACTATTAATCGGCAATTTTTAGGAGAAATACCCTTTCCCACTTCAGGATTAGTGGGAGTTAAGTCAGCTAAAGGTACAGGAAAGACTACAGCACTCCAAGCTCTTGTAATTCAAGCTAAGACATGCGATCGCTCTGTTTTATTAATTACCCATAGAATCTTACTTGGGAGGTTCTTATGCGACAAAATAGATATTTCTTGGGGTATACCTAATGAAGAATTTAGCACAGTACCAACTAAACTAGCAATTATTAACTCTCAGACAAAAACCACAAAATCTTTTGGTTTGTGTATTGACTCTCTCGGAAAATTAAATCCAGAAGATTGGCGGGGAGCAATAGTTATCTTAGATGAAGTAGAGCAGTCTTTATGGCATTTGCTTAATAGTGAAACTTGTAAGCAGAGACGCGTTAAAATCTTGAAAGTCTTTCAAGAACTAGTTTATACAGTTCTCACCACTGGAGGATTAATTATTGTGCAAGATGCTGACTTAACAGACGTTTCTCTAGAGTATTTACAAGGTCTTGCAGGCATAAATCTGACACCTTGGATATTAATCAACCAGTGGAAACCACAAATTGGCTGGGAGATAACTTTCTATGATTCCCCTAATCCAACTCCCCTAATTCACCAATTAGAAATAGATTTACTCACAGGACGTAAATGCTACGTCACTACTGATAGTCGCTCTGGACGTTATAGCTGTGAAACGATTGAAGGATACCTGAGAGAACGACTAGAAAAACTTGCCAAACGATTTCCTCACACCTTAGTAGTTAGTAGTCTGACCACAAATACACCTGGACACGCAGCAGTTGATTTTATTGCAGATGTTAATCAGAAAATTCCTGAATATGATACAGTTTTCGTCACTCCTAGTTTAGGAACAGGTATTAGTATCGATGTTCAGCACTTCGACAAAGTTTATGGGATTTTCCAAGGAGTAATTCCTGATTCAGAAGCACGTCAAGCATTAGCTAGAGTGAGAGATGATGTACCGCGTGTTGTCTGGTGCGCTAAACGTGGAATTGGGTTAATTGGTAGTGGTAGTACAAATTATAGACTGTTATCTTACTGGTATCAGGAAAATCAAAAGGACAACTTAGCCTTACTCAGTCCTTTACATAAAATAGATGTCGATCTACCCTTAGTGTATGACCCAATCCATTTGCGCACTTGGGCTAAATTATCTGCAAGAGTCAATGCTTCTATCCGCTTTTATCGTCAATCAATGCAAGATGGATTGATGGCTGATGGTCATCAAATTAAATTGCGCAGTAATGAGGTTCAAAATAATATCATACGCGATTTACGGTTAGCATTTATGGCTACTGATCCTAATGATTTGGATACGCGCAAAAAATTGGTTCTAGAAATTGTGAAAGTGCAAAAAGACTGGGAAAAAAGTCGGCAAAAATCTCAGGAAATCAAACGTAAAATTCAGGATATTAAGCAGCAGAATCAAGTAAATGTTGCTATGAGTATTTCCGCAGCTAGAGATATTGATTCTGTGGAATATGAGCAATTGTTATCCAAACATTCTCTGGCTCCAGCAGAGCGCTATCAAGTTAATAAATACTTGCTCAAGCAAAGGTATGGAATTGAGGTAACGGCTGAACTTAAGCTCAAGGACGATAAAGGATATTACATCCAGTTATTAAATCACTATTATTTGATGCATGAAAGCGAGTATTTGTATGTAAGAGACAGACAAGAATGGCAACAACAATTGTCCTTAGGTGATGGAAAAGTTTTTCTACCCGATTTAAAAACTTATACTTTGAAGATTGAGGTGATGAGAGCTTTAGGAATGGTAAATTTCCTCGATTCAGAGAGATTTTTGAGTGAGACAGATTCTGATTTAACTAGGCTTAAAGACGTATGTGTTCAAAATAGTAAGCATGTTACGAGAGCATTGGGTATTAGTTTGATTAAACATCAAGAAATCGTGTCTGGAATTAAAATACTGAATCGCTTACTGAGTTTGTTGGGTCTGAAGCTCAAACATACAAATAATCATGTTTATCAAATCGACTTAGAAACATTGAGTGATGGTCGAGAAAAAATCTTCGCAGTTTGGCAGTATCGGGATGAGTTGCTACTAGCTTGTATTAAGAATAGCAACATTAATTACAATCCTGCTAATTCTCATATTACTGCATCTAAACAATTGGTGAGTATATCTATTTCAGAAAGTTAGCGGGAATGTTATACTCTGTACTTTGAAATTAGGTAAAATCAAATTTTATTTATCATCTTTCAATCATCACCCAACCTACAAAAAGTCCATTTTTCAAAATGGATGAGTTATATTAGAAACTATACTTAGCAATGGATGGATTTTTGGTAAATGATGACGCAAACCCAAGCCGAACCAAAAACATACACATTTGATCAGTTTATTGAATGGTATCCAGAAAATTCAGTATTACGCTACGAATTACACAATGGAATAATTGTCGAAATGCCAAAACCTAGAGGTAAGCACTCAAAATTGACAGGTTTGCTTGTGGGAAAGTTATGGAAAACTATTGGTGAAGTTGGTAAAACGGATATTTGGTTTATTCCTAGAGAATCGATTATTAAGCCCTATGGCGATCGCTCAGGATACGAACCGGACATAATCATTTTAGATCAACAGACAATTGGTGATGAAACACGGTGGGAAACCGAATCAATTATTCAAAATCCAAATTCAGTCAAGCTAATAGTTGAAGTAGTCAGTACTAATTGGCAAGACGACTACTACGACAAACTACGTGACTATGAAAATATGGGTATTCCAGAATATTGGATTGTGGATTATGCGGCGTTAGGTGGACGTAAGTTTATTGGTTATCCCAAAATTCCTACAATTTTTGTCTGTGATTTAATTGATCACGAATACCAAATGACAGCATTTCGTGGGAATGATCTGATTGTATCCCCTACTTTACCTGAGCTTAACCTAACTGTACAGCAGATTTTTGGTGAAGAGAATAATCTCTGATCATGGAAAAGCAATCTAAAAGAGTTAATCAAAAAATCATATGTTAGAAACTATAATTAGTAACTATCGATGCACACACTTAATATTTTACTCCTTGTGAAAGAATGCCTAATATTTTGTCTAACTGAGGTAAATAATAATTGGTTAAATCAACGATCATTTCTTTATTGTGTAATTTTAAAAACTGCCATATATTCCCTATTGTTACTGCACCATAGATTGTATCAATCCCATTTCCGGCTTGGTCATTAAAAATTTGCGCAGCTAACATTTCAGCCATACATTGTCCTAAGCCAGTTTTTATATTTTCATTTTTAGCTTCTACAACAATTAATACAGGAGCATTAATTTTTAATTGAATTGGAGAAAGGCTTATGATAAAATCACAATAACCGTTAAGTCCTTTTGATAAATCTACATTAAATTCTGAACCTGAGAAAAGGCTTATTTTATTTTCTGCATTTCTCCTTAATTCCAACAAAATAGGAAATATTATTCCTTCAGAACGAGCCTTTTCTGTACTAATAGATAAAGCTAAATCGGCTGTTTCTTCCAAGGTAGAAATAAGTTTTTCACTAGCTTTTATCGCTGAAATATCAGCAAACAAATCTTTTTCTTCAGTTACTTTTAAATCCTGAAATTCATCAATAAACTTAGCTATGCTGAAATCACTGTATGCCATAAGTATATATTCCTTGGTAGTGATACGCAAGTAGTGGCAAAGCTCAAGCTTTCGCTAATTCTGCATTATAGCAGAAGGTATTGTCAACTTACCTGTTCTTTCCCTTCCCATATCAAGCATCACAGCTATTTCAACGGAATGAAGCCAGACTGTGCTGCGATCGCCTGACCTTGGGTAGATAAAGCTAAGTCGATGAATTGTTTGACAGCGGGACTATTTTGTTGGCGAATTGCTAAATAAAGACTGCGACTCAGAGGGTATTTACCATCTTGAATAGCAGTTTTATCTGTTGGTGATACTCCATCAATTGGCACAATCCTCACTCCTTGCTGTGTTTCCGCTTGGGTGACTGTGGCGTAGCTGATACCATCATTACCTAACATGCGGATAATACCAGTAGTTTCGTCTTGTTGCACAGTCACAAAGTTAGAGCTATCTGGAGCAAATGGTTGGTCTAACAAGACTGAGCTTTGAAAAAAGTCCCTAGTTCCACTACCAGCAGCACGATTGATTACTTTAATTGGTACGTTTGGTCCTCCTACTTGCGACCAATTGGTAATTTTACCTTGATAAATTTGGCGTAATTGGTCTTGAGTCAATCCGCCTGTGAAGGGATTATTCGGGCTGACCATCACCGCAACAGCATCACGAGCGATCGCCACCACAGAAATTCCAGCCTGTACTTCTTGCGGTTTCAGAGGACGGGAGGAAGCCGCCATAACTACAGAATTCTTGATTAAAGCTGCAATTCCGGCTTCGGAACCTTGAGGATGTAGGTCAGGTTCTCCATAAGTAGTCGGAAGATTAGGATTAATTTGAGCGTAAGCATTACGCAGTCTTTGGATTAAAGCTACCATAGTTGTACTACCATCTATACTCAAAACGTTGGGATTAGGTAGTGATGTGTCAATGGTAGGGTTGGAACTAGCATTAGCTGTATTAGCTGTAGGCTGTTGTGTGTTTACTAGCTGTGGTTGAGTTGTTGGCGCAGCAACAATGTTAGTAGTCGCAACATTAGATGTTGAGGAATTATGAACTCCAGCTAACTTACTTTTTAACAGAAAATAACCACCTGCGACAAGTACTATGGCTGCCAAACTGGCAGAAACTATGGGTACCAAAGGGGATTTTTTCAATGGATTACCGCAAATTTCACATTTACGAGCATTTGATGGGTTTTGGTCATGTCCACATCTAGAGCATTTAACATTACCATAATTGAAATTCCCTGTCATTTACCCTCTCTTTAGCTCCTCTGGTCAGTTTGATTGTTAATTATATCGAAGTTGCTAGATTGATTAAATTCTGATTTTAGGATTCTCCTTGAATCTCGGCTTCGATTTTAGCAACTTGCTCGTTTGTCAATTTCAATTCATCTTGTAATTCCAGTAGTTGCGCCTGTTTGTCCAAGTCTATTTCTCCACCTTTTTGCCAAAATGCTTTGTACATTAAGGCGTATTCGGCGATCGCTGTATTCTCAGTAGCTTGAGGCATAAATGCTGCAATTATTTGTTCGGCTACCACTTGAGGGATATTATACTTCAGACGAAACTTTTCGACTAATTGCAAATCAGTGGATGAAGGATTACCATTTTTATAGCAAGTTGCTACCAACCTTTTAAATCTTTCTAAGTTCTCCTCATTGGGCGAAACAGCATTAGTTACAGTAGCTTGAGGCGCTACAGATACTGTAGTGGTTGTTTGGGTCATCCCAACCATCAAACTAAATCGTTTAATATATTCTTCAACAGCCGCTTCTGCTTTTTGGTAGTCTGGATGATCTTTTCCTCCTGGAAGTGTTTGAGCAACTTCTTGTAAACAATCCATAAGTTTTTGATATAACTGCTGTTTCTGCGGCTTAGTTGTCGCCTTATCGCCGATCGCCTGGATAGAATCAGCCAGAATGTCTCTTATTTTGCGGTTTTGGTCGCTCAAGAGATTTTCTTCCGCTTTTTGCCAATTTTCTCCCAAAACTTGCACTTTTGCTATTCCTGTCTGTTTATCTTGATAAGAGAAGCGGATTTCATCATATCCCGTAACTTTATTTTCATGGGGAACAATTAATCCAAATGCTTTCGCTAACAGGAGATTTTGTTTAACTTGAAACTCCTCTTTACTCGAAGGCATAATATCATGAAACTGTCGATAGTCATGATGAGTATGCAAAGGATTTCTATCAGATTGAGCCACACTGCGGTAAATAACTCGCATCTTTTCCATCCCTTCAATTAAACGTAAAGGAAACGCACCTACTTCTTGGATAAAGAAAATGTGATGGGGATCGTTTAAAGGTCGAATATCCTTATCTGTAAGCGTGCTGGCTTTCAGAATCTGGGGTAAAATTTCCCGAACGGCTGGATCAGTAGGTTTAGTCCCACCTTGAACCCCAATTAATGTTTGGCGTTTCTCGGATTTATTGTCCCATCCCAAATTTACTTGCTCTTGACTGAAGCGCAAGAAAGGCTCACTCTTTTCAAAGGTAATTTTAATTTGGGCTTCTTGCTGCTCTAAACTTGGATACCGTTCTAAAAACTTCCGGGCTGTAGAAATTTGTAATTGGGGTTTTCCCACAAATTCATCCACAGAGCGATTGATTAACTTTTCAAATAAATCTTTAGCGCGTAGAGCATCAAACTTATATAGGTCGAAGAGTCCCACTCCTAATTCAGTCAACACATCTTGGGAAATTGTTTGATATATAGCATCTTCTTTTCCTGCGATAATTTGGCTGAATACCTGGTCTATATCTTTGTCGCTATACAACAAGATGCCATTAACAGTTAATGCTCCTGTTTCTCCTACAAACGTGCGCTCTCTATCAAGTAGCGCAGATTGCAGCTTTTCGATAACTCGGTCAAAAGTAGTTAATTCTCCAATTAACTTATTAATTTCTTCCTTGAGATCCTCCAGCAACAAGACTCCTAGTGACCGGGATTTAACTTCAACTTTAGACGTGTAAATTGCTTGTAGCGCCTGCATAATTGCGTTGAAGTCTTCTTCGATGACAGCTTTCTTATTTAATGGATTGAATTGTCGAGCATGATCGTCTATTTGTTTGAGTAAAACTTGTAATGCGCTAGCGGCGGATTGTTCTTTAGGGAGCCAATTCTTCTGACGCTCTTGGTCAAATTGACTGCGATAATCATTAAATACATCTAATAAAACTTCTAAAAATTGCCGAACAAACTTAGGTCCTCGGAAACGGTCTTCCACCATATTATAGACATTTTGACGGAGTTCCGCTCTTTTTTGAGTCTTTAGTTGATTTAAGTTATCCCACATCTTTTGGAAGTAGTCACTCCATCTCTTGGGATCGGAATCGCTATCGTTAAAGTGCGGCGCATACTTTTCCTGATCAACAGAGATGAAGCGCTGTAAATTTTCAAAGGGAATATTTAAATCGTTCCGCTTTTTACGTAAACTGGCTATCCAATCAGCTACTTCTTTGCTGTAGGGGTTCATATTATTACCCAAGCTGATACTATCCAAAAGTTGATGCTGACTATCGGATTCAGCCAATTTGAGACTTGGTAAAATTTCTGTTTGAATTAAGTCTCGCATAGCTCCGGGAGCAGGTGTGGGATTTGCCCACCAACTCACAATCCGCCCTGCTAAACGGGAAGCACAAGCTTGGACTACTCGATGAATCGGAAATTGAATACCGGATAAACCAAAAGCAATAAAACTTTGGGGATATCCAAAGGAGTCAGGACTAGCCCACTGTTTGCGGATATTATCTCGCACTAGTTTTTTGTATTGACTAAATCCCGAACTGAAATCTAAAAAGATATTCTGAGCTACCATTTCCAGGACTGAATTCAGGCTGGGTAAAGTGACTTTATCGTTACTATTACCTACAAGATAGCAAAAGTTAAACGGTACATCTTGGGCGCTTTGGCTGGTAATCCGGTCTGTCGATTGATTACTGTATTGAAATTCAAACCGCGTATCATTGCGCGAATAATGGTTAAGTTCCATTAATGCTGCATAAGCATTCGCAATCACGCGATCGCCCAACCCAGAAAAAGCTCCAGGTAAAACTAAATATGCTGAACTTTGGGGTAATGATGTGGCGGGAATCCAATCTCGTAAGTTGTAGGCTAGGTCAAGTACCATTCCCGAACCTGTACCACCTGACAAAGAACAGACAATAAAGACATTTACACCTTTGTCCAGTTGTAATCCCCATCTGTTCAACATGAATTGCTCATGTCCCACAATCTTGGACAAAGCATTGTTAAAGCTATTTTTGATGGCTTGATAATTGATCGAAAAAGCAAATTTTCCCAAAGAGCGAATTTGTCCCGCACCTGCTAAGATAGAATCTGTTCCTCTGAGTTGACTAGGGAACCATTCTTCCAGATATTCGTAAGATGAAAGTTGATTTAAAATTGCTTTAGCGTTTTCTACTTTTGCCCAAACTTGTTCAGCCGGTACTAAAGAAATATCTTGTTTGAGTATGGTTTGTGCTTCTGAAGCTTTAGCGTTCTGTTCTGTATCTACATGCAAAAAGGATACGATTGGTAAAGCACTCAATGAACCATAGGCTTCTACAATCATCCGCCGAATTTTAATTAATATCTCTTTACCCGTTCCACCTAGTCCTACGACTACGGTTGGTGTCATACCTACATAATCTGCCATAATCTGCTTAATTTAAAAATAATAATTGTTGATTAATATAC
>Ga0116229_10002467_pt1 | contig 29949 bp, 25 predicted proteins | sample S1TSphgellanicum_3_FD_87313 | JGI IMG/M metagenome (GOLD analysis project Ga0116229, IMG submission 87313) | Host-associated microbial communities from peat moss isolated from Minnesota, USA - S1T2_Fc - Sphagnum magellanicum MG | ecosystem: Host-associated > Plants > Peat moss > Unclassified...
ACTTGAAAAAGAAACATTAAAAGCACACATAAGGAAAATGTGAGAGTAGAGGTAGCAAATTCAAGTAATGCACCTCTTTCCAAAGCATAAGAGAGAAAGGTAAATGAAGAAAACCCATTCTATAGAAGTTTGAGAAGAAACCACAAAAATGACAAATGAGAAATAACATAAAAAGTTAGTTACTTGAATGATACATGAATGATTATGTACTAAATGTGACACTTTTGTGTGTTGAACACCATTTTCATAGTAATGGATTGTGCATGTTTGATTTCACATCTCCAAAAATGTATGTTTTGTTGTATGTGTTGTTCTAGCTCAATGTTATATGTTAGGTTTATTTTAACATTTGGAGGATACGTGAACATACCTTACCTTTGAATATTAATATATTCTACCTTACCTTAGTTAAGATTTACAAATAAAATTATATCCTTATTGGCTTTTACCTTGATGATTAATTTTTTTCTATATTGATGTAATTGGGACCATGCCAATATACAATGTTATCATGAGTGAAAAATATAGATTGACTTTATCGTCCATTCCAAAATGTATATGTGCAAAACATGCATATAATTCATGTACATATTACAAATTGGAAAAGAATTAGTGATGGAGACCAAGCAAACGTACATGATGGACATGGATGGATGTAAGTGAATGTGGATGAAAATAAACAAATTGTGGCTATGGATAGAATAATGTGTATGGAGGTACATAAAAACATCATTAAAACAACATGGTGAAATATATAGCAAAAATGAACATATATGGATTAATTGATGGAACATGGATGAAGATATAAATGGATGTAAATATGGATGATGATGGAAGACTATGAAATATTGATGTGGTAGAAAAATGCACAAATGAATATTGTGAATTTTCCTTATTTAATACATGCATAAAGATAAATATGTGGATGAATGCACATGGATGAACATCATTACATAAATGGACGATCATAAATGATGTGAATGGACATAAACAAATACATCAATGAATGTGTGTGTGTGTGTGTGTGTGTGTGTGTTCTAGTAGTGTTTTAGGAGACTAATTTCCATGTTTTAATTAGAAATGTTTACATAGTATGTATACATGTTGATGATGAACCGTATACATTTACACCATATGTTCATTTTTTAAATGTATGGAATCGAATGATAAATGACCCCCCAACCTTAGGTTGACAAAATAATTTGCATGAAAATCCATACATTTTTATGAAAATTTATGGATGCATATATGTATAGATGCATATATTGCATTCTAACCATATTTATATGTATGGTGTAAGCATTATGCAAGCTCATATATATGTAGAGAAACATATAATTAAACATGTAATTTCATTGAATTATATGCAAATTATTGTTAACCAGAACTCTTTGTGAACCGATATTTTAATTGGTAGTAACTAAACTGGTGACACTTGTTGAACTGGTAGTGACAATATAACCGGTAATAACTAAACCGATGACACATGTTGAACTGGTGACATTTGTTGAACATGTAGTCTACAAAACCTGTAGTTGACAAAATAGGTAATTGGCAGAACAAGTAGTCTAAAGAGCCTATACTTGGCAAAACAAATAGTTAACAAAACAAGTAGTAAATTTTGAAAATTATGATTGTTTCTTACAGTTTTACTAGCTAGTTTCTATTAGTTGATTAAAACAAGGAGTTTTATCAACTAGTTATTGTTTAGGTGATTTACATGAAGCATTTCAAAGTTCAAACTTAAAATATAAAGGAGGGATGGTAAAACAAGAGAGACATCATATCTTTACTTTTCATATTTACTTTCTGAAATCTCCAATGTACAGATTCTGATTTCTTTAATACAATTTTGTATTTTCGTTACAAGTTGGAATACTTGTTAGCATTGAGTAGTTTGTACTTGTTTAGAATTTAGGAAAGGAGATTTGCATCAAGTAAAAGACTTTTGATGTCAATTTGATTTTGTGTTTTTCTTTCATTGAAAACATGAAAACATTTTTATATTTCAATAATATCTTTCTTGAAAGTATGTGCAATTGAATACATGTTAGTTTAAGAATTATAAATAGTTTTAATTTTATTAATTTAAATGTACATGTTTGTTGTTTTAAGAACTTGTTGTTGGAAAAATTAGAAGTTGAACAACTTTAATGGGAATAAAAAAACCTGTTAACAATTGTTAATGGGTACATCAAGTCATGATTAATGCATAGGACTCACACACCCAAAATGATTTGAAATTTTATTTCGAATGCAATTCCTAATCACAATTGCAACAACATATGGATGTGTCATCCTTGTCAAAAATTGTGTTTGTGAAACAAACATCACATGATAGTTTTGTAATTCGAAAAAATGCAACATGTTATTATTTGGTTTTAGATAGGAGGACATATGAAAGGTGTTTACATGCTAACCTCCATTGACTTTCAACTATGGTGTCAATAATTTCCACAGAGATTCTTTTTTTTTTATGATTTCTCATGTCACATCCTTGTTTGTTGAACATTATTTTGCAATGAATATATGGAACCTTTTGAAGGAAGTGCAATTGGGGTAGGTCTCAAAAAGGTGAAAGGTTTAGTAAACAATGTTACACACCCTTTCATAATTTCAAATTGATGTTTCAACTTTTCATCACCATAATCATGAATGCTAGATTTCACGTTTGTAAGCATTTCCTTCAATTCTACAACCACATGTAACAATTGTACATCATAATTTTGACTTGGGTTTAAGTCAATTGTTACCTCCATGTCTTGCACATTTTTCATGTTATAAAAACATGTTCCATCTTTGTTTCCAATTGATTGATGGAAGAAAAAATATGGGGTCAAAGAAAATGGGAGAATGTTCTTCGACTATCAAGTTCAATCCAAAAATAAGTCTACAAGATGATGAAAGAAAAGGACAATCAGAAAAATGAATGGTTAATGAAACATTGTACCAAGTATTGGGTGAACTCATCTTTGTTAATCAAAACAACAATTGATCTTCATCCAACACCTCAAAAATTCCTTGTGATTATGAGTCATAAGATTCAAGTATCCATTCACCATCAGCTAAACGGCCTTGATGAGCCCTATCATCTACTATTCTTGAATATTTTCCCAAATCACCTACATGTACATCACACACCAAAACATTAAAGATGTGAATGTATCTTTAGCATTTATTCATGATGTCAAGCATGTTATAGTTGTGTTATATGTTCCAAATTACTTACAAATTGATTGCAGTTGCTTGAAATGGTTTATAAGATTTGGTCCTTCAACTTTTATGCCATCAATTAATCACACTCCCCATGATGGTAACAATGAGATCTCAAATGCAATGATTCACCATCCCACTTAATAGAATATATTTAATCCATTCCCAATGATATTCAACATGGTTGATTATATCACCACCTCCATATGTAAATAGTCTTCTGAAGGTTGGCCACAATTTTTTCCATGGCACACCTTTGTTTGTGCATCCTTTTTTTAAGTAAAACACCACCACACCTTCTATATGCCTATATTGTTTATAATTTTTCAATTATTCATCAAAGAATGTTTCATTGGCACACTTCATCAAAACATGTAAACATCATCATAGATTGTTCTTGTTTTGAAAAAATACATGAGTCAAAAGGTTTTCACTTCAACCCCTCACAACATGATTGACATAACAACTTTACTGACAACTTGTTCTTTGTCAATGATACCATATTTCCAACAATTCACATCATCATGGATGATTTCAATGGCATTCAAGGATGTTTTGCACTTGTCAATAACAATAGTCAATTGTCTCACATTTCCAGTGGCATCAAAAAATTTGTCAATGCAAGTTCAATTGCAATACCTTCATATCCTTTTTCCTTATATTTGGAACATAAGATATAAAAAATAGGTATGCCTTTTCCAAATTGATTTAGAACTATTGCTTCATACAAAGGCAAATCATATTGATGAGTGAAAGTATGATTGGGTGGACCCACTAGGAACAACCTCAAAGGACAATCAAGGAACAAAAATTGGCCAAATAATATTCTTGGGCCCTTTTTTTAAAATGTTTTCATAATTATAAATGATTTTTTTCTCATTTTTATTTATTGAATGCCACAGTATATGGCTTGAAGTTTCCATTACAATAAAAAAAAAGGTGGAAATTGTTACAAATTTGTATTCCTTATTGATGTGGCCCCTTCAAGAATCTAATTTTTAAACTTTGGAAATTCATAACAAAATTATACCTATTCAAATAATTACCCAATAAAAAAAATCAAATAGAATACCATTTAAAGTACCTTAGAAAATTATATCCAAAAGAAAAACCCCAAACCTTGTTTGAAAACTATTACTAACCAAAAAGTTCAAGGAACATAATCACTATTACTTTCTTGAAACTTTGTGTGAATGTAATGAATAGGAACAAAAAAATTCAAAATATTTTTTCCATTATTGAAGTTTCAAAATCTATACAACCTAGTTAATTTATTCACCAAAGAAAATTACTAAAAACCTTTTTTAATGTGTTTCCTATATTTTTCCAAAGTTTGATGGGTCTTGAAAAATTAAGGTGTGATGTTCCTTATGTTACCACCCAATTATACTTTCACCTTGATTTGTCTTGAAAGTTGAATCAAATGCCCATGAATTTCTCGATGAGAATCTTTTTACAATGTCCATCATGAATCCATTTTGTATAATGACCACAAAAGGTTTTTTCCTTGGATCCTCATGGGTGGGACAAATATATTCTTGATAGAATAATACCTTCTCTTGTACCAATATTTTCATGCATATAATTAATAAACTTGCACATGTAGAATCACTTACCATTTAGTTTCATTGAATATGTCAATTGTTCCACTTCCTTTGGGATAACTTGGAAGAATCAATAAAAAACACATTCCAAGTCTCCCACCATTTTTTTGATTTTTTTATACTCTCAAGTGGATGCTAGAACAACCATAGATGTAAAAACCATGTGCTTCAAGTTTTCCATGTAACAAAGTCTATGACTAATGTATTTGCATGCAAAAAATACTTATCACTTTTAGACCCAAGTTCATGTCCATTATGTTTCGTGTGGACACATATAGTGACTTCTCCATTTTTTTTTGGTGATCACAATCTATTGATTATGAAATGATATTGGTAACCTAATCTTGAAAAATAACTCATAGTTGCATTTTAAAAACAATCTCTTTTACGTTCTAACAATGGAATTTTTTTGAAATCTTATTGCCTCTTTTGAATTCTCTTGTTCCTACCCCTATGGCAACAATCATAAGGAACTCTATGAGGCTTTGTCGCAAAGCCATGAAAAACCCATTATAATACAACATGTTTCTTGCATATATTATCAAAGTTTTGGTCAAGAACTGATGAGAAACTTTATGAACCTCATCCCAAAGTTAAGCTTCTTGACAAGATGCAAGATTGGAGGCATTTCTTCACAATGAATGATGGTGTCATTCCACCAATCCATGAATTTGTGCTCCAAGTTCTTTTATAACATCATGAGTGTTTATGTGACAAATGTTTGCCATAAGCATCAACATGACAATTTGCTATTATTGTGTGCCAATGCTCCACACAAGGTATTTTCATTCTTTTGGGGTAATCCTTCAAAACAAATCTTACTTCATCAATGACTTTTAACAACAATTTGCCTTGAAATGTCTTCCACCTATCTATGGTGGAGGGAGCATCATTGGGATCAAAATAACATCCATGAAGTTTTGAAAGAAAGTGAAAATTTACATTTGCTTCACAAATTTGAACAAATGGTGGAAAAGTTGATGATTCAATGTAATCAATCATGAGCTTCCTACTTGCATAAATTGAACAAACTTTGAAGATGGCTCTATCAAAAATAGGTAGTGAAAGGTCATCTTGAAGATTTCATTGGCCAACATTTGTGACATTTGAATGTTCTCCTTCATCTACTCCCGCAAGATGCTCCAAGTCCTCATCAAACTCAATATCTAACTCAAATTAGACAAGTGAAAATATGTTTCACCAAAGAGTAGAAGAGGAGGCAAATCCATCATTTTGGTGAACACCATGAAATGTTCTTCAACATTTGGCACACAACCTAGCTCATCATCAAAGTCAGATGGAAAAAGAAATGCATCTTTGGAAAATTCATGATCTCCCTCCATACTATCACCCTATATTTTTATATTGACTTCACAATTTGTACACAAGCATGTTGTGTGATCACACAAAACTACCACCAATTCCAACACAAAAAGGCCTACAATAAGAATGAAGTTCCATTTAGGTTTCATCTTCATGCCCATCTTCCAAAAAAAAGACAATAATGTTACCACATGAGGTTGAGGAAAATAAACCTATAGAATTTACCCATTCTTTCCATGAAAATTCACTTTTGTCCTCAAAGTCCATACAATTTCAAATTACAATGTGAATTTTTTTTACCATATATTTAAATTACCCTTAAACCTTAAACCTTAATGATAATGCATATTTAAAGTTAGCAACATATGGCTAGACTAGGAAGCAAACATTCAACCAATCCATTCACCAAAATGCATGGCAATCGTAGTGTGAGCCATACAACATAATCAAATACATATGGATTTTCAAAACTTTCTTCCACATTATTTTGAAAACATGTGGGTAGACTATGGATTTGGCATTTGAATGTAGCCATACACTTTTACTAAAATGTGTGGAAAATGTGTAGAAAGGATAGTGTGTGCCATACATTATGCTTGAAAGTGTATAAATTTCTAAAATTGGGTTTTTTGTTCATCACAATGAGCACATATTAAACCATTTTAGACAACCAATGAATTATTTTATCTCCTTGGGATATATTACTAAAGGCTAACAATATGACAATTTTAAATGTCATTCACTTAACAATTGTATACGAAAATAGTAGGATGAATAAAAAAGTAGGGTTTAGCATTGTATAACATAAGTTTTTGTAATCATGCAATTGTTATTTCTATTTGCTAGATATGTTACAATGTAATATCCAAGTTGTAAACTTGCTTGGGTTCTATTGTTGATTATTTTGGGCTCATGAGACAAGGATGTTTATGTTAGTGAAATCATGTAGTGCAAAAGATGAATGCATGTAAAGATTTGGTGAATATGTCCGAGCTTTCTTCCCTACCCTTCTTCCCCATGAAATATTTTTCAATTAAAATGCAGCAATCAAACAAAGATTTGTAATGAGGCAAAAACCAAAAAAAATACTCGTAAGTTATTTATGGACAACGACTGCAAGCTCCAACATTAACAATGTCAACAATTGTTACAAGAATATGAAGGTAAAAAAATGAGAAGGAAAACACAAATGAAGTTTTTTGGGGACTTACATTATTGATGTTTGTTGGTAGGCATGACTTTCAATCTTGCAATTCTCTATTTCTTTCTTACAAATGTGTTTGGGTATTTTTGTGGTTTATAATAAAACTGCAAAACCATTTTGATATGTCATGTATTTCTCAATGTTTCTTCAAAGTTTCTATAACTTGGCTACTACATTAAGTTTTTAGGAATACCTACATTTGCTAATGCTTCTTGACAACCATGACTTTCAATCTTGTAATTCCTTATTTTTCTATTGTAAACATGTATGGTTGTTTGTGTGGTTTGCAAAGAAAGCCACAAAATCTTTGATTTGTTATGTATTTGGGGGTGTTTCTTCAAAGTTCTCATAGCTTGGAATCAATATGGCTATTACATTGAAAGTTTTTTGGGGACTTACATTGCTAATGCTTCTTGAGAGGCATGACTTTCAGTCTTGTAACTCCCCATTTCTTGTTTGTAAATGTGTGTGCGATTTGTGGCACAACTAACAAAAATGTCTCATAGATGAAGAAGTATGTTGGAAAGATGATGAATGAGAGAAGATGCCATTTTTTATGCAAGAGGGAAAACACAACATGAAGAAGCTCTAGCTTTGAGACACCTATGTATTCAAAATTGTTGCAAATATTTTCTTTTCCATTGGACAATCTATTGTGGATCATGAAAACATGCATTAAAATTCCTACAAATATGCACACCAAAAAAATTATGTGAACATGAGTAGGGTTTGTGTGTGTGTGTACTTGAATCATCCTTGTTGAAAACATGTAGCAAAATTCAAGCTCAAATCTTTCAAATCCTTGTCCTTATGAGAGAGAAAGAGAGATTGAATATTTCTTTTCATCATGTTGTGATAGACAAAAAAAAAGGTTTATTTTCTATCTCACAATCATTGTTGTGTGCTTGAGTGGCGCAACAATGATGCCTTGTCAATTATCTATTGAGGGTCAAGACCTAGAGTGGAAGCTTATAGTGTACATGCAATGGACACCAACAAAATTGAAACCTCAACCTATAGATGGATGTGGTACCAATTATATGAACAATGTGGCTCACGGAGGGGATTGTTAATGCAAGTATGATGTTGTCTGCTCTTTTAATTGTCTTTGGGAATGCTCATAAAGAGAAAGGCAAGTTGGAACATAGAACACACCCATCCTCCCAACAATAATTAACTATCTCCAAGAAATAGAGAAAGAGATTGACCAACTGAATTGCACCTTCCTTTACTTTGTCAGTCTTGTCCACTATTTTCTCCCTTGCAATGTCACATTGACCATGCCAAGAATCTTCGTTTGCCATCTTTCATATACTTTAGTCCTGACTCCTTGTAGAATTGCACTTAACTGATGATGACTTAACGCAAATCTAGATTGATTCTTGTGCACTTCCCCAACAATCTTTTTTGTGCATTATATGCTCCTGCTGCTGCTATCAATGCAGTAGAATCTCATTTATATTTTATGTAAACCAAAGTTCTGATCTATTTGCAACTTGTGCAATAAAAATTTGAAATTTCCTTGCTTTGTTTTCTTCAACATTTTGTACTCAGTTCTGATAATATGTGTGGAGATTGTAGTTCCTATTGTATCAATCTCAGATGTTCAGAAATCAGAGCTTTGCAAGGTGTTGATGTCTGGTGATTCTGGTGTGTGGGCAACTGCTATAGTTGAATTCTTGTTGAAGCAATTGGCAGTCATTAATGACGGATGCATTTACACATCAGAAGATGTAATTGACTGAAGTTTTCAATTTCTTTGTTTCATTATTGAATTTCATTGCTTCTTTTTTTGGGGTGCTATCCTTACATTTGTCTTAATCTTCTTTGTCATGTGTTTTATGTTTGGGTGAAGCTATGATTACTTTCACTCCTGTGCACTATTTGAACATGAACAAGGTAATCTACAATATGTGGATCAGTAGTTGATGTCATTTAGATAGCCAAAGATGTCAATCAGTGATTTGGCCTCTCCTTTTTCTATCTATCATTTAATCATCACTGGTAGTGTGAAGCATTGCAGAACCCAGTTTAATTACTGTCAAACCTGAAAAGGTGCTTTTGTGGTGTTTCCATCTACATTATGCCTATTGTACATAGTCACATACACACCAACACGTATAGTTCACAATTCTTTTGTAATTGCACCTGCATCTACACTACAGTTGGTGTAGTTGTGTGGCATCTTACCTTGCAACCAATACAGCCTTATATGTGTGAAATCCTACTTACCCAATTACTATAGGTGGATGTGCATCATGCCTTGTAATTGGACTAATCAAATGGGTGACTTGGCTTGCAACTAATGAAGTTGCACACGTGATTTACATATTCTGGCACACAAAATTTGTCCAATGATTGTCAATTTAAGATTCATAATAATGGCTGAACTCCCATGAAAAAAATTGCACATTTAATTTTAATATGATATTGCAATCAGCAATTTTTTGCATGCTGGCAACTTGAGAACAAAAGGAATATTTGGTGGCTTACTCCCTTGATCTTTGAAAAAACTTGCCATATTTAGACATATTTTTGATCATGTGGCAATTTGTCACCACATTTCAACTGTTTGCAGTTTTCAGCACTCGTTTCTAAAAAGTTGTCAGCATGAATGTGCAACAGCAAAAATCTGAAAACAAAAAACCCTGACTGCAATACACCATAATACCACATGACAAAATGGCATTTACAAATGGAACAACTTGGATACATGCAAAGTATTAAAGATTTCAGGTCTATAAACATGATGTCCATAATAGAATGCACTTATTCCCTGCAATTGTTGCCAACACTGTAAAATTTAGAATTGATCAATTGAGCATTGGAATTTGGAACTTCATCTCAAACTTGTACACTTTGAGTTTAAGCAAAAAGAAAAATATCACATGGTTGGATTACACAACCTTTTGGCATCAGATCTATCTGTAAATTGAAGTTGTAAACATAGTTACAAATTGTGTAGTGAACAGAGAGTAGATGACACCACATACAATAGCCTGAGTGAACTTCCATCTCAACATTTGAAAATTGCAGCAACTTATCATAGCACTGATGCATCCTTAACAAACAAAATTTTTAATAAAAATTGTAGATTCCATAATTCCTTTCTGTAATTACACCCTCTTAATCTGGGTAATAAAAATTCATTAAACTTTCAATTGATGTTAGTTTAATGTATAACCTTTTTTTTTTTCTTTAATCTTTGGTCTATCATTATGCCATAAACTTCATTGACCATTCATATGATTAGGTTCCTTTGCATCTTATCTGTCCTTTGCCTTGATCTCATGTGTATTTTGTTCCTATCCCTTGTCATGTTGCATCTTAGTTCTCAATTATACTTGAGGCTTTTGTGATGACAAGGTAATTGGCACACATTAGTCTGAAATTGGAAAGCCCCTTGAAATGGGTACATGGCTGATAAGAATTTTGGTCATAGACAACTTGCAATGGTGCTGTGCTGATGGATGCACAAAGAGCACCACAACATTTTGCAAGTGCTTTAAAAAAAGTTTCTGAATTTCACCAACATTACTTAAACAATATTCAAACCATTGGTTTGGAATTCTTTTTCGATTAAAGGAGGTGATGTCATTCACATCCATCAATTTTTATACACAATCCATATCACACTTGTGCAAGAGCTAGAAGTTGTAAATTGTTCATATAATAATGTATCGACAGTGAAATTCCTTTTCATGCAAAATGAATGAAAATGATTCATCACCATTAATTTTTTCATTCACAGTCATTGGATGAAGTTATCCATCATCAAATTCCATCTATGTATTAATCATCGGCATTTCCCCTTAGCCTTATCATTAGATGTGATATCATGGTTTTTTGCTTATTCTTAGGCATTTATGTCTAATTTGTCGTTCGCATGTTCATTATAGGCCCTTATAGTGTCTTTTTTTAATAGTTCCCCCACCTTTGAAAAAATAATCAGAACCAAATAACCGCTGGTCCCAATTATTTCAAAACCTTAAAGAACCAGTGGTTTTCATGAAATAACCAGTAAAGAACTGGCAGCTTTTATGGGTTGTTATTCGATGTTTTCATTTTTGAGAACAGTGGTTATATATCAGAATGGGTTCTTTGATTTCTGAGAACCACATTTATGGATCCTAAATGCTGCCGTGATAACCATCAGAGGTGTTTTCCTGTTTCTAATAACGGGGTGTATTCTAGTGTTGTGTGGTTCTTTAATTTTGTTATAACCTCCAGTTTCAGGTTTTTGAAAATTTTCGAAATATCCCCCAGTTTGAGGTTATTTCAGTTCAAAAATAATATAACCACTGGTTGGTTTCAGGTTTTTCAGATTTTTCAAAGAACCAGAAAAGAGGTGGCAGTTCAGGGCAGATTCTTGGACTGGTTCTTTGATTTATTTTAGAACCACTGTTCTAAGTCAGAACGGTTCTTTCTATTTTTTTAAGAATGGGGACAGAGTTCCATATACACAACCTTACCCACCGGTTCTTCCTTTGAAAAAGAGAAAACCGCCCAACTTTGGAATCAATGAGCATCGTACATTTTTAACATTTCTCAAAATACATAAGGAGTGTAGAAGTTGCCAAGCTACTAAAGTAGCCTAGTTGGTTGAGTGCAACTTTAAAATCCGTACTTAATCATGACAAGGTTTTTGTCACAGCAGCTCACTTTGCTTTGAAAACATAGTGTGAAATAATGGGCCCAAGAGGATGAAGAGATTCGTTAACCACTTTGAGTATGGTTGCAAGAGGATGAAGCAACACGTAAAGGACTTCCAGGCCAGATTTTGTCACATTATGGGCCCAAGAGAATAAAGTCATACATAAACAATCTTGAGGCCAGGTTTTATCACAGTATGGGTGCCCGATAATGAAGCAACACATAAAGGATTTTGATGCCAGATTTTGTCACATTGAGGGCACACAATAGGATGAAACAATTCGTAAAGAATTTTCAGGGCAGATTTTATCACGTTTTCAGGCATCTTAAATTGCAGAATTGAGCAGTTGTTGAAGGAAGTTCCCAATTTTGAGATATTTTAGCAGAATCTGCCTTTAAAAGCATTATCACGAGCATAAGGCACCCTTTGGGGTGCACTGGGGGGCACCTTTCTAGTGTGTTCTAGTGTGTAAAATGCTCTTGTTTTGGCGTGTGGCACATCAATTGTGGGGCCATTCTCAAAATGATGTTAGACCCCTTATTTTGGGAATGGCCCCACAATTGACCCTCAGGCTTTACCCTACACTTATAATCATGTTACTTGCTCTAACTATCTTTCCTCTGGATGATCTAACCAACTTTCACAGGTTTTCATTATCTTGATCTGTTTGAACTCTTGTTCACTAAAAGGGTTCAAGAAGTGCTAGGATCATTCCTTGTGGAAATCACAAAATTACCTCTTTGCGGCAGTGATTTTCCTCTAGTGAATTTGTGTAATTTTCGACCTGAAAAAACAGATTTTGACCTATGCAAGGATTTTCTTGAAGAAAATCCTGCTGGGATTTTTCAGATTAAAAGAAACTAAATTGAAGTTGCCAGATTTTATAACATGTTCCAGCCAGTAGCAAAAAAACACAGCAAAGTGCTTTTCTTTTTTTACTTTTATATCTAGTTTATAGCCAAAATCAGCTAATTTTTTGTACTGATGACCACCATTTCTGCTTCATTAAAAAAATCAAGGAAGAAAACATTGTTCATTGTGGATTAAATGTTAGTAACACTATGCTAAAATCAACTCCAGAATGCTTTTAACACACGTTTTGGCACATAATTGCATTCAATATGGAAATTTCAATTTCTGATCTCTTTTATAAGTAAGTTGTATTTTATTTTTCCAAAGGTATTTGTGCCAAGTTTTCAATAAAAACTATTTTTGACTCAAAATATCTGTCTGTAACCAGTTTTGGTCAGTTCTTCCTGTTTAAGAGAATCTCGAATCTCAGTTTTTGACACTTCAAATAGTGTTGATAAGTTCTCCAGATGCGTGTTCAAGCTCAATTCCTCAAATTTTTACATTGACAATTCTGGTTTTGGCATTGTTTTTCAAATTCACAAAACTTTTGGTTCAAAAAATGGGTTTAATTCCATGTACACATTACCCACTCTCACTCTTTGACTGGGGACAAAGTTTCACAACAAATTAAAAATGAAAATTGTATAAATACAAAGTTTTACAACAAATTAAAACCAATCACTTACCTACAAAATTCAGCCTACCTAATAAATCTTCACAAAAGTTCAACTTTCCTACCTAGAGAACCTAAACTTGTGACACGTTCAAGAGTTTTCTTTCATGACTACAGTTTTGATTTTGGTTTAACAAAAATGTAGGTCCACATGATCTGATTCTTGTTTCAATTCCATCCCAAGGCTACCAGTTTGGATCTGGATCACAAGAACCTGAACTCTATAGGGTTAACACTCCAAACTGAGGAACCTGAGAACCTGCCAACACGGTTTGTAACCCTTTAAGAATATTTTGATTGAAAATGTGTGGAGCTTTTGGATGCAATCGATTTATTTGCACATGATGGTCTCAACTGCCAGTTTCGCATCTTGCTTCATTGCTGCATGTACTTGATTTGGTCTTGCATAAGGGTCGTCAGTAATACTCTTAGTAGTCCATGCTCGTGTTTTTGTTTGCAAATGACCGACTATCATCCTAACAAGATCAAAAGAAATTTGGTAAAGGCCGTGTTCTCAAACTTCTAGAGTGATCTTTTGATTAATATTCAGAGTTTGGTGAAGGTGAGTGAGAACAAGGATGGCTTCAGCTCTTCTGCAGCTACCTGTACCAGCCATTGATCTGTCAGTAAAGGATGTGGCAAGTTCAGGCCTTAAAGAGATTCCAGGGGAGTTTCGAGCATCATGGCAGGTCAAAAAAGCTTCCACAAGCAATTCCAATGGTCAATCCATACCCATTATTGACCTTGCCGGCTTGCATGGGGAGAACCGTTCCTTGATTATTGAACAAATCAAGACTGCTTCAGAAGAGTGGGGATTTTTTCAAGTATGTCCTGAACTGTTTGTTATTTCTTCTTTACTGAAAATTTCCCTTCCTTATCATTACATATTAGCCTACGTTTTCACTTATTGCAAAGAAATGGGGATATCTAACACTAGATTTCACTAGTCCATTGACAACAGCATGTATGTAGATTTTGTTGAACAAAGAGCCACGATACATGCATATGTTAGTTTTGGCCTTTTGGGTTGGGGTATCAATTTGCCATATCTCCTCTTGAGAGGAACATATGATAAGAGCATATTCAACAATTCACAGCAATATAAATTGGACACAAAACCTTGCTACTATTTATTGCCTATGATTATAATTTTCTTGTTTTGGTGTTTGTTCAGGTCGTGAATCATGGTGTCTCTCCACAGTTATTGGATGAGACTTTCCAGGAACATAGAAAGTTCTTTGAGTTGCCAGACTTGGAAGAACGATTAAAAAAATATAGCATTTACTCTGACAAAGAAATGAGTCAAGTGGCCAAAATGGAAAATGAAACAATCAGATATCCATCAAATTGGAGGGACAATATGGTCTTGAATTACGCTCCAAATCTCGATACTCAAAAGTGGCCTACTGAACCTCCAAATTTCATGTATGTGTCACAACTCTTTGGTTCAATAGAGACCCATTTGAAATGTTGCAATTTGCCTTGAAGGAATGACTTAATGAAAGTAGATCTAGCATATTTTGTCATATAAATGAAAAGGATTGTTCAGCTTTAGAAATGGAATTTTTATTTTTTGGGTTCATGAAAACTAATCACAGCTTCCTGACAGAGAGGTGAACCTGAAATACAATCAAGCTGTCTATCACTTGAAGAAGGAGCTTTTGGATGCTCTATCTGAAAGCCTTGGGTTGCAAACTTCCCTTCTTGATGATGTCTTAGGAGAAGGTCAGACCACAAACATGATCTACTACCCACCATGTCCTGAGCCATCCTATGCATTCGGAGTTAAGCCACATTCTGATCCCAACAGTATAACCATCCTAGTACAAGATGAAGTTGGAGGTCTTGAAGTTCGTGATAAACACGGAGAATGGATTCAAGTTAAACCTACACCAAATGCCTTTATTGTGAATGTGGGTGACCAACTGGAGGTAAGAGTTTGAACTTTCTTTCAACTTGAATTGAAACTTTAATTCTAATTGAGAACAAGCCTTAATATCAAATTAGGTACTCTTGGAAAAGATTTGGTTACTTATATTTTCTTAATATTTTCAATAGTATAATCAGTAAATCATTGTAATCATTTTAAAGTTCTCCTTAGGTTTAAAATGTCCATTGAAAGGTTGAATTTTTTTCTCTTGTTGCAGATATTTAGCAATGGGAAGTACAAGAGTGTGGAGCACAGGGTTGTACCAACCCAAGACAAGGTGCGATTGTCAATAGGATCCTTCATTGCTCCAGGTTTCACTACACATGTGAAACCTCACCCTGAACTAACTGCAAAACAAGGCCAGTTGTACGAGGGGTGCGTGTATTTTGATTATATTGTGAGGTTCAAAACTGCTCCTGTTTTCCCAACATCAGGACACAAATTCATAGATCACTTCAAAATCCCACAACTTCCTGGGAAATAAGTTCACAGACACAAACACTATTGTCATTTTAAGTTTGAATTTGGCATGTTTGGATTTTAAGGTAATTACAAAGTGTCAATTCTTGTGTAATTATTGTGCAATCACAAAATTTTACACATTGTTGCAAACTTTGGGCTAACAGAACTACAGATAAGAAAAAGTTGAATAATGAACACTTACACTCTTTCAAATGTGAGAAAATGCACCAAATCTAAAATGGTTGGGGTAAACCGGCTGGTGACTAAACATTTAGCGTGTCAGTCAGATCTGAATTTTACTAGGTGCCTCCTTTGTTTCTGGTGTTTGAAAATAAGTGTAGAGGAGTAGAGGGTGCACCCAACACCTTTTAAATTGCTTGAATCAAATCAAAATTGAGCAAATTATGCCTCTTTAAAGATCTAGTGGTAAAAAATGACCAAAACAAAAGCTTCAAACACATAAGAGCCCAAGAGAATTTACTTGCTCACCTATAACCAAAAAAGATACCCTCCTTGATGGATGTCTTCTATCCTCATCATCAAAATAGATGAAAGTCTCAACAACCATCATTTTGAAAATGACCATTCAATCTTGAACATGCAACCACAATCTTCACAAACACTAGGGCTACAAATTATTGGTTATAGGTTTAAAAGCTCATGTTCACCAAATATGCCACAAATCTATGGGTGCAACAATGGGCGTGGGTTTTCTTGGTTACTCGTTGCCAAGAAGTGCAATCTTTCTACTACAATCATCACCACAAAGAAGCGTGGCAATGGATGTTGGTTTTCTTAGACATTTGTCACCATGAAAAGGAATAGCAATGGCCGCGAGTTTTCTTGGAGGTTAGTAATCAAGAAGAGGCAACAAGCAATGCATCACAAGGAAGATGACAACGTCAAGAAGAAGAGGCATGTCACCAAGAACATTCCCTCACCAGGAAGAAATGAACTTGTGTCACTAAGAAGAAACGCACCTGAGTTCATTTAAATGTTGTTGCAAACTATTCCCATTATATTTCATGTTCTTGAAACTTTCACCCCATTGTTGTTGTAACCTTCATTGGTATTTTGGACATGTTCTTAAATTTTGAGCTTGAAATTTCAATGTTGTTGAAGCCTATTCTAGTTGTATGAATATGTTTTTGAAACTTTCACTTTGAAGTTCCATCTTTGTTATTGCATGCACTGGTCTTCTAGACATGGTTTTTGAAACTTTGAGCTAGAAATTTCAATGTTGTTAAAACCTATTTTGGTTGTATGGACATGTTCTTAAAATTGTCACCTCAAAGTTCCATCATTGTTGTAGCCTACAATAGTCTTCTAGATATGTTTTCATTATTAAAAAACTTGGTTTTTTTTACTAGTAAATCTATTTTAAAAATACCCAATTTGAATTGGCATCAAAAAGACCATTCCATAATTTGGACAAATCAATTTCAACATGTTTATTGTGACTGGGGTGGTTTTATTTACTGACAAACTAACAAAATATGGCCCATTTTACTGGTTATTTTGATTGGTCAAATTTCTACCCATATCAAATAAAATGTGTGGTAGGTAGGTAGGTAGCCTACTTTAGCTTACCCTAACCTATTGTATTTGATCTACTTTAACCTAACATAATATATCCTACTTAGCCTACCTTGCCTACTTTAACCCCTTAAGCATGTACATAGGTTATAATGTTAAAAATTGAACCCTTGACCTCTCCAATGATAAACTAAGTCTTTAACCAATGGACCACACCATGGTTTAAGGTTTATGTTATTTTCAAGGGGTATTATCTGCAAGGTTTTCCGAGAGTAGTTACAACTTCGACCTTCTTCCTATGTTGAAATTTTGAAATATATTTTTCTACTGGTAGTTCATTGACACATTTTGGCTTGGACCCAAACTCTTCCGCTCCATTGGGTCATCATCAATAAAGCTTTTATAAATCATTGTTGACCTACCTATTAGTAGTGAAAACTTTTGTTTGTTGTTTGTGTATGATTTTTTTTTTAAGTGGTCATTCCTTGTGGCATTGGAGCATTGGTTTCGGCGCAATACAAGTGCAAATTTTCTACACTGTGAACAACCATAGTATCTCTTTTGAAGAAAATACAACAACAATTCGACTACCTTTCCTATTTTGATTTCATTTTCACTTTCATCCTTAATTTTTTTTTGTTAGTTTAACTTGAACCAATAATGCAAAATGTCCCAACTATATCATTAAAAAAGGATTTAAGATTTTCCTTGTTACAAGTGTTATTGGGGTTTGACTATTCAAGTTTACCTGGTTCAAGTTCTTTGTTATAGATTTGAAGTTCAACAAGGGCTTTAATAGATGTAACACCTATTGCACTAGATGTTTCAAACATAATAATCATGGTTTTTAATTCCAACATGTCAAATTTGTTATATTGAAAAATTTTACAATGTTCACATATTTTGATTTCATTTGTAGGACAAGGACTTGGGAGGAAAGATTGCAACTCTCAAGATTTAAACTTACACTTCATGAAATATGAAACCAAAATCGATCTTACTTGTTAGAATGTTGTTTGTTTCCTTGTGTTTTTTTTTTCAAAGTTTATACAATTTACATATGTTGCAATTTTTTCTAGTCTTAGGGCTTAACTAGTTGAAAGGTTCTTGAACTAATGTTTGAAGACTTTCAGTGTGCATAGGTCATCTAGGGAACATCATATCAGCACAGCAATTTGGGAAACCTTGAGCAGATGTCAATTTGGTGACAAGAGGTTGGCATTGGATGGAAAGGGGAGCAAAAATGATTTTCTTACACACCACTAGAAAGTCAAGTAAATGAAATAGTAGCTACAATATTATAGTAAATTCAATCCAAACTCATTTGGAAGTGCATGGTTATGTGCATTCTAAAATTGTAAAACAACTACTTGAACTAGATTTTGTTCCATCTCAAAGGTCACTAAAAATTGAACAATCTCGATAAAAAAAAATTGGAAATCAATGATCAAAGTCCTAGATAGGTAACTTATTCCTACAAGACCTATTATTGATGATACTCAAGGAAGTGGGCAAATCCTTCCCCACATTGCAAGTAATGAAAAAAATAACATTCCTACCTCTAGTTATGTGCAAACTCTAGATATAGGATGAGTTTTCTTTAAAATTTGTGAAACTCAAATCCAGCAACTTGGGAATCAACATTATCTAGTTCTAGTAGCAAATGGTATGAATGTTCTTCACTATCCAACTTTCTTAAATTTGTAATTAACATTAAGTAGTTGGATCCATGATTTATGTTATGATTCTAATGTCCATGTGGTGCATGATGTTTATTCCTTTGAAGACATTGGTAATCTTGAGCATATGTTTCTTGATTTCTTATACAATATAACATATATGCTTTTGTTTTAATGTTTTTTTTGTTGTCATTAAAAGAGCCTTGGACCCTCGCATGCTAAATGGTGGATCTTAAATAAAATGGTTAGTTTGTGGCATGTGTACAAACAATTTTGTTACATCATCAACACCATGCAATTGAAAATAGGTACTTTCCAAACCACTACAACTCATTCTATATAGTCAAAATTTTTATAAAACCTTCTAAACCCTTAAATTTAATGGAAGTTGATCCTATGCATACTTACAACTTAAACATTTGAAGGTCCTAATTCCTTGTTGATCCTAGGTTTTCTTTTAAAGTGCTTAGTTACTACTCTCAAAGTAATTAACAAACCACTTTGAGTTAGTAGTTATAATTGTTTAATATATGCAATACTACAATATAAGACTAATTCTATGTCTTTGATTTCAAGTCCTTGAATTTGTTAAAATGTTTTTGTGGAACAGATGTTGTTTGTCAAATGCAATATATCTTCAAATTTAAGGGTTTATCATTTTGAAAGGAATGTTGATAAAGACTAATTCTTTGTCTGTAATTTCAAATTTTTTTTAATCTATTAAAGTGATTTTGTAAAATAGGAGTTGTTTGGCAACCATAATGAATCTTTAAATTTAAAGGTTGGTCATTTTCAAAGGATTGTTGATAAGGACTAATTCTTTGTCTCTAATTTCAAGTCCTTTTTTAATCTATTAAACTGATTGTGTGAAGTAGGTGTTGCTTAACAATCACAATGAATCCTTAAATTAAGGGGTTGGTCATTTTCAAAGGATTGTTGATAAGGACTAACAACTTATTATTGTTGTCACGTACTTGTTAAAGTGCAAAGCTATAAGTTTGTCAATTAATTGTTGCTTACCAACCACTTTGAATCCTTAGATTCAATGGCCAATCAATTTTAAAGGATTTTTTATAAGGACTAACACCTTAGTGTTAAGTATTTTGTAAGTTACAAAGCTGCAAGTTTGTCAAGTAGGTTTGCTTACAAACCATTTTGAATTTATAAATTTAATGGTTGGTCATTAATATAAAGGACTTTTGATAAGGACTAAAAGATTATTGTTGTTGTCAGGTACTTGTTAAGGTGTAAAGTTACAAGTTGATCAAGTAAATGTTAAGCTTACCAACCACTTTGTCTCCTCAGATTCAATGGTTGACTTTTAAAAGCCTATTGCTAATTGCTGATGTCAAGTATTTTTTTAGGTGAAAAACTACAAGTTTGTGAAGTAAGTATTATTTACCAACCACTTTGATTCCTTACATTCAATGGTTGATCATTTTCAAAGGACTGATAATAAGGATAGATAACTTATTGTTGTTGTGAAATATTTGTCAAGGTGCAAAACAAGTTCTAAAAATTGAATGTACCAATTAACCAATAGTAGAAGACCATACAAAAGGATTAACACTTTATTTTTGTTCTCAGGTTTTTTTTTCAGGTGTGCAGAGCTTTTTATATAAGGTAAGTTTTGTTAATAATCCAAATTTAAACCCTTAAACACAATGTTTGATGGTCTATAGAGGATTAATGTTTAGCTTGTAATTGATCCGAAATATTTATGAATCACCAAAATTACCTCTCCTTAAGGTTACTTAAATCTCACATATCATTTTTAACCATGAAATTTGTGGTTGATTATCTGCAAAATACTTTGCTATAGGTGTGCACACCTTGTTACAGATCCTAGGATACCTTTTTAATAGGTCAAACCCTTTTCCAATTATTGTATGGTGCAAATCAACTTGACTATATAAAGTATATATTATGCATTGATCATACATAATCTAATACATTAAGTGATTTCAAATGTTTTAATATTTTTTTGTTATTGTGTTTTAATAAAAAATGGGTGATTTAATTGTCACACTTTCTGTGTTGTAGCTACCAATCATAGGCAAGGAAGAGAAGAAGCCAAAGTGGGACATCTATAAAAAAAATATCCCAAGTGGGCCTGGGTTGATTTCAAATTTCAAGATGCCAAATTTTTTCAAGAGGTGAAGCAACTCTCGGCAAAAAGGTTGGATTTGAAGCATAAATTGACACATAAACATGTTACTACAACAGACATTGCAAGCTTCTTTGTCAATGTCAAAACATTCAAAACCACTAATCCATTCCATTACTTCCATCAAACGCAAAGAAAGAGATGTATTGGAAGATCAATGGCACTAGCCATATCACCAACAATGAGATTATGGTATGGTTTGTGGAAGGTTGGATAGTAGAACGAAATGGACACCCAATTAATTGGGTTAAAGCTACTACTGCCACTGCAAAGGAAAAGGCTCAATGCTTGGGCAATGGCACAATGAACAAGCCCAAGGTGGGAAAATCTTCAGATGTTACTAAAAGTTCGCAGAGGTCACAAGAAGGTACAAGCGCAAGACATGTATGTGTGAAGCTGGAAAAAGATGGAAGCACATATAATGTACACATGCCATCTCCTACAAAACCATTATCTAATGAAAATATTAACAAAGTGGAGAAAATCTTGGACCTTAAACGTGAGGTTTGGAAGCTAGCCAATGTATGTTTCAAGCAGTTTGAAAAGAAGAAAAAAGGACTTCAAGACCATTTGATTGGTTTGAAGTTTAGCATGGAGGATCGCAAATTGGCTTATGAGATTATTAAAGGAAAAATTTAGGTTCTAAAGGCAGAACTCCAAAATTTAATGAATCAACAAGTATGGGTTCTCAACTAAATCCCTTATCTTTGGTGAACAATCAAAGATATTTGAAATAGATGAACCAAATTTGAATTGGATTTAATAGTTGATCATGCCTAGATCATTATCATCATGTTAAAAAATTATTTGATAAATGTTAACTATTATATAAGGATTGGAACAAATTGCAAATATTCCAAGTTTGGGGCAAACAAATGCTACTAATTTGGATCAATAAATTAAAAGTTCAAGTCAAACAAATAATGTAGATTCGGAGGAAACGTCCATCTCTAATGCAACCAATTTAGTGGAGGCTTCTGTTGTAAATGACATCCAATAACAAAAGTCAAAGTTGGAAAAGGAACTTTCATAATAAAAAATAATATCAGAAGATAAGAAAAAAATGGTCCTCATAGGGGAGGCTTCATGGTGGGATGTAGATGAAGAATTTGAAATGCTTGTGCTAGAACTATAAAAGGTTGCACGAGACATTGAAGAATTGGTGCTTGAACAAGGTAGCATTTGTTTTCAATTACAGGCAATGAAAAAAGGACGTGGTATGACTTTTTCGCCTTCACCCGTTTTTCATCCAAAGAAGCTTGCTGATGACCATGGAAGACCTGTCATCATTGTTCAACCATGTGGTTCTTACAACCAATCTTAGCATTGTGATGACATTGCAGTGACATCTTGCAAGCATATTTTCCATCCCTTCTACCTTGGTGTAATGCTATAGAACTCAAACAAATTTTGTGTCTATAAGGAAAGGTTACATCTAGACTAATGGGTAAGTTGGGGAATTCATGAACCAAATGAAGATATGCAAGAACTTGCTATGGATATGCATTTTGATGACTTGCATAGGGATATGGTGGTGGGTGTGCTCAAAGTTGCAAAGTGTGGACTTGACTTGATGTCCATTACTAGTGAGTGGAAGTGGAATATTAAACTTATGTATGCTAAAATTATTGGGATCTTGATAATTTGCAAGTCCTTGCTATGTAGTGGCAATAGGTTGCTAGATCACAAATGTGAATGGATCAATAAACTTTTTGGATAAATTTGCTCCATTTCTGTAGAACTAATGTAAGTATTGCTACCATTATATGATTACAGATTACTATGGATGGCAAGAGCATTGAGTATGGGTCAAACAACTTCATAGGAAATCTCGCATGGAAAACTCAATGTTATTCAACACTTGAAAGCAGTCCCACAGCAATCTTCTCAACCACAAAATTGTCACAGACAGAAACCTTCTTATTCTTTCAACAAAATCACATTCAAATGTATTATCACCTATGCATAAGCTAAAAGATATGGCACCTACTCCACAAAAGGTATGCCAAAATGAGGTCATAAGAAAAAGGGTCAAGGAAAAAAAGGTTAAGGAAAAGGAGGATCTCCATCCTCCTCAAGTTGCATCTCCCCAACTGTAAACACAAAAAGGGTCAACAAATGAAGAGTCACCAACCAAGAAGTTAAAGCTTTTTGAAAAAATACATAAAGACTCCAATGATCAATCATTTGTCAAATCAACATCTACCAAATGTTGCAAAGGAATCAATTATGAATTCTCAAATTCAATAACTTTCTTTTGTTGTAACTTGAACTTAATTCTCACAAAGTCTAGTACATTATTTTTGTTATTTGCCCAAATGAACATTGATATATATGTGCCATGTGTTGGATGTAGGTGTGTTGGAAGAAGTAGATGGTGAAGGTGGGCAGTTTAACACAACAACAAATCTTAAAGGTATGCCAAATGCAACAATAAATCCAGGTGACTTTATGGCCTTGGTAGTATTTGATGCAACTAATAAAGTTGTAAATAAGGCCCAAGCTAGTGGTTTTAACCCTATGCGTAAACATGTTGGGCCCAGTTCTAACTCGAGATTTTTAAACAAGTTATAAAATGCAATGGTCAGGGTTAACTATACAAGGCTATATGTTCGTGATTTATTGAACAAGGTGTTGTTAGATGCCTTACTTAATAAATGCGAAAAGGAAGGGTTTGTTTCAGTACTTATGGAATTTCTCACCAATTTTTAAAGAAGAAAGGGGTTACTAAGGATGTAAAGGCTATAAAGCCTTCGAGCAACATTGAGACAATGGTTGATAAGGAGGAAGTTGCCACAACCCCTAATAAGAAGAATGCAAAACCACCCAAAACCACCTATAATTCTTTGTATTAATACAAAAATGGGGTGTAGTTCATTAACCTAAATCACTATAGGACCTTAAAAGTGAAATAAATACACTGCATTTTAGTGATTTCACCCTAATTAAAGTTATTTCACTATAATATCACTATGTAAACATTGTGTTTCACTATTAATTGACATAATTCACTATTATAATTTATTATGGTAAATAAGTTTATTTTTATGTTGTTGTTTTGAATACCTTATGCTACTTTATGATATACCTTATATTATTTTAAAGTATCCTAGTTAACTTATTAATTATAAGTTTTTTACTTTAAGTTATTTTAAATTAAATTATTCAACTAACTTTAAGCTATACCTTAGGTTATTTTATTTTAAGTTAATATATGTTATTTTAAATTATACTTTAAGTTATTCAAGATCATTCTATTTTATGTTAAGTATAACAATTTAAAATAATCTAAAATAAAATATAATGATTTTAAGTAAAATAAACCTATAATAACCAATAATAGCTTATAAAAATATTTTAAAATAGTTTATAATAAAATAACTATCAATAACCTATGATAATATAGCTTAGATTACCCTAAAATAACTTATAATAAAATAACTACCAATAGTCGTAATATATTAAAAAGAACAAAAAATAGCCACCAATAAAATAGCCATCAATAACCAACAATAGCCATTAATAGAATAACACCAATAGCCACCAATAGCCACTAATATAATAACCATTAATGGCCACCAATAGCCACTAATATAATAACCATTAATAACCACTAATAAATTAACAATAACCACCAATAAAATAACCAACAATAGCCACCATTAAAATAACCACAAATACCCTATGGTAATATAGTCTAAAATAACCAATAATAGCATAAGCTAAAATAACCTTCAATAGCCAAAAGTAACCAACAATAACTTCACATAGTTAAAAATAACCAAAAGTAACTTAAAGTGAAATAGTTAAAAATAGCCATAAATAACTAAAAATAACCATAAATAACCATAAATAATATAAGTTAAAAAAATAAAATGTAGCCCTAGAATAATTGAAAGTAACTTAACATAGGTAATAATATCATATTAAAAAATAAATATCCATTTATTAAATTTTTTTTTTTCAAAAAAATGGTCATTGAAATGTTATTGAATAATGATATTAAAAAAAACTGTTCAAATGATTTTACATTTTCAAAAGGAAATAAATGTAATTATGTACATTTTTGAAAAAAAATTTAAATTAAATTTTAATAATTTCATTTGGACAAAATTTCACTAAAATATGAAATTTCAAAGTTTATGTTTTTATAATGTTTAAGATGAAATATTTGATAAATAAAATACAATGTAACTCATTATCACAACAAGTGTAGTGGTTTGATGGTAGGGTTGTTTGCCTCCATCTTAGAGGTCAAAGGATCAAACCTCACAAATGGTGTTTTTATGATCAACATTGGTAAGTTAACTAAATATTATCCTATGTAGTTCCTTAGAATAGGTGCCTACTTAGGTTGATTACATGGCTTATGTACTTAGGTTAAGTTTTTAACCTAGCATAAGTAACGACACATGTCAATAATTCATAGACTGAAAATCATGAAATTATCAATATTAAATAATTTAAATTTAATTTATTTTCATGTTGCTTAATTAATTAAGTAGCAAGTGAAATGGCTTGATAAATTTGTATTTCACTTTAAGATAACTTTGTTTCACTAAGTACTCGTGGATTAATTCATTGTTTGTAGCAATTGGTCCTGATTCATTAGGGGGTTAACCAATTTCACTATGGTAAAAATGTCCAAATTCATTCAAAATTTAATAAAACCTAAAATGTATTAAGACACATTTTGGTGTAATGTTGGGAGCTTCAAAGGTTTCAAACAACAATGAAATTGTGGCTAATAAGGAAAAAGTCACAACCCCTAATAAGAAACATGCAAAACCACCTAAAAGCATTACAGCACCCATAATGCTTCTACTAGTGAAAAGAACTACCACCACATATAACCAGGAAGATGAACTAATTAAAAAAGGTGCAAGTACAAGGTCTTCATTGAGATTTTTAATGTGTTTTGAAACTTTTTTTCAAAAAACTTTGCTTGGAGACCCAAGTCTAGGTCAAAAGCATCAGAGTTTGTATTTATTAATATTAGTGGGGTTCAAGAGGTTAATTAGGGTGATAAGCTATCCAATCAAAACATTTACAAACTCGACATTTTGTACAAGGCCGATTGTAAAATTCTGCCATTTTTAAAATGTCATTGGGTAAAGATAATGACTTATTTTTGTACTAGCATTCATTTTGAATATAGGCACCTTTTCTTATACTTCCTTTTTTTCTAGCATTTAAAAACCTTTAGGTGTAGAAAGTGCAAAATGATGATTAAAACCATTTCATCACTTACCTATATTTGATTAACTTTTGCATATGGCACATTCATACTAAAGTTCATTGAAAGTCTCTAGATGTTTTACAACTTTGTATACAAAATGTATGATGATTGGTTTTGGTCAATTATTGTTTGTTGTTATTTGGTGTTAAGCATTCAAATGTCAAATTCTCATTACTTGTCTTTGTGGCCTTACATTGAGCTTTTTCTATGCAAATAACTTGGTCTTAAAGTTTTCTTTCATTCGTATCTATTCCTTTTATTTTTGTTATTGTTCCTAAAGTTTTGTTTCTTTATGGATGACAATAGATGCAAACACAGTGAGTTTGAATACACTCCATCTTCACTTATACAAGTATGAAAGAAAAACATGGTCAAACATACCATAACATGTTGGCCATTTCAACACATGTCCATCAAATAATTAATTAATTTTCAAACATTCATTTCAAAAAATGGAATATTCTTAAATATTCACTGTTTTCCTTCACAGGATATTTTTTGGATTGGAAGAAATAATTTTTGAAAATTTCAACATTTCTGAAAATAATATAATTAGTGTCAAACTGGCCAAGGTACTAAGGTATACACATTGACAAACTTTTTTAATAAACAGATGCGAGAGCAATGGTTCCATCATTGAAGAGCTACAAGAAAGTTTTGTCAAGTTCCTTCAACTTTGCATTCCACACTATACCAAGCTTTAAAAATTTATTTTTACAACTCAAGCAAAAAGAGAGGAAAGATGGTGGTGTTGGTGATTTTGACGAATGGGTAAATAAACTTTTACCTTGCAACAATTTTTTTTATAAAAACAAACATATGTTATACTTTCCCAGGTGGGTAACTTTTATTGGCCACACTTTTGATTTATCCTACTTGGTGGAAAAGAATATCTCCAAATCAAACAACAATTTTGTAAAAGGATTAGTTTAATTTATTGATAAATATCATCTTTCACACATTCAGTATGAAAATTTAAAATTTCCCCAACCCCACCCATAAACAACATAAAATAAGCATCTTCCACTTAAGTCAAGCAGTAGCCGTAGGCTTAACTACTTCCCAACTTCCACCCCTTCATGATACACCTCCCATCACCACGATTGACCTATTATAGGCAATTAGTTTTTGACATGGAGAAATGCAGCCAACCCCTTAAAAGCCTTTGATTTTTGACATGGAGAGATTTTGACATCTAGTTTGAACTAACTTGTCCTGTAAATTCTCCCTTTTCTTTTTTCTTATTCCTTTGTACATTTTCCAAATCTACAATGTGTTTATTAATAAAGTTGTGCAGAGTTTCATCAGTACCCTTTTCTTTCTTCTTATTCCTTTGTACATTTGGAAAATGTACAATGTGTTTATTAATAAAGTTGTGCTGAGTTTCATCAGTACCCTTTTCTTTTTTCTTATTCCTTTGAACGTTTTCCAAATCTACAATGTGTTTATTAATAAAGTTATGCAGAGTTTCATCCAAAGTTATTTGTAAAGTAAGGAAAACACAGTACCAGAACCCTGAAATTGGTCATACACATGGCTAATTTTTTAAAAAAGCTTGCAAAAAGTAGATTAACATTCAAAGAAGGGGGGCGGGGGCGGAACAAGAAAACCATCAATATGGGTAGTAAACTGAGTTTCATCTTTTCCTGAGTACCTCCACTGCTGCTACATATATTTTCACTGCCCCCACCTATACAACCACTAAAATTAGTCTTGAACCTTGTTTATTAGATGCTGAGTTTCAGCATTTCATACTGAGATTTAATAAATTTTCCTTACTTTGCAGATACCACTGAAAGAGGGGATAGGGGATGAAAGGAGGCCCAAAGACAAGTTGCAGATAGGGTGACTTTATGGACAACTCTAGCACCTAGTTCTTTTAAGTATAAGATTATTCCACTCTTAAGTAGTAAACATTAATAACTCTCCCTCACTATGCCTTGCAATCTATCTATGTTTAGGTTCATGATAGGGTTCCAAAATGTGCACCAGACTTGGCCGCCACCTCATCATAGACCCCTTATTTTGAGAATGTATAGAAGAAGGTTTTTTAACTAGGATCATCTGGATTTGAGGTCCCATCTGAAGGCCGACAGTTGAAGGGATGGGGCCAAAAATCTGAAAGGTCCTAATTACAAAACCTTGACGTCAATAAATTCTCACTAGGTTTCCTTTCCGTCTCTTTCTAACTTTTGCTTGCTTTCCACTTTTTCCTCGCATTATGTCTTTACCGTAAACAGTAGTGGCAAAGCGGGTCTCCCGAGGTGCAAGGACAAGAACGACACAAAGCCAACTCCCCAATGCAAGCAAAGAAAATAATAATAATAAAGAAAAAGAATACTAAAAGACGAAAAAGAGAACTGTACATTCTGAATTCCACTGTACTTTTCACTGTACAAATTTTCACTGTACGCTCCGAAAACTTTTGTACAAATGCAAATGTGCAAAAGATAGCTTACTGACTTTGAAAACTGCGGGTTGTACTGAGCCTTCCACATTCCCGAAGGTACAGTTTTCAACTACTCCAATTTTCAGGCCAGGGAGCGTCCTAAAAAGCACCGCTGGTCTTTACGGACCCGCACTTGAAAGTCAGGCTTTACCCTACAATTATTACCATGTTTACTTGCTCTCTCACATTTTGGAGCATTGTTGCTTTCCATATGGAAATTTGAATTTCTGATCTCTTTTATATGTAAATTTATTTTATTTTTCCAAAGGCATTTGTGCCAAGTTTTTAATTTAAAATATTTTTTATTAAAGGTATCTGTTTGTAGCCAGTATTGGTCAGTTCTTCCTGTTTAAGAGAACCTCCAATCTCAAGTTTTTGACAGTTAAAATAATTTTGATAAGTTCTCTGGATGTGGGTCTGAGCTGGATTCCTCAAATTTTTACACTGACAATTCTAGTCTTGGCATTGTTTTTCAAATTCACAAAAATTTTAGTTCAAAAATTGGGTCCAATTTCATGTACATATTATGCACTCTGAAGACTGGAGAATGTATGCTGATGGGTCAATCAGTATGGCTCCTTTGGGAAAAAAAAGTAAAAAGTTGTGAGTGCGCCCATGAATCCTAGTAGGTGGTACCCCAGCTCTTGGATGGGGGTTATTAGCCCAGGTCCAAAATGGTGGCAAACACTTTTGGAAACAAAAGTTTCATGCAGCCAATGAAAGGCTCAGGATGGACTCATGAGGGGCCCAGTTTTTTCCTCTCTAGGAAGAAAGCGGGGAAGGAAATTTTTGCTTTTTCCCCTTGTTCCCATCATCTTCCCTATATGTTCCCATAAGGTTCCCCAAGTTCCCAAGTTGTTCTCAATAGTACCTCACTTTTATACCACATGCATGGTATGCCCAAAGTTCAACTCTCATGCATATAAACTGAAAAGGTGGGCCATATGGAGCACATTTTTTTATA
>Ga0116229_10002468_pt1 | contig 29945 bp, 23 predicted proteins | sample S1TSphgellanicum_3_FD_87313 | JGI IMG/M metagenome (GOLD analysis project Ga0116229, IMG submission 87313) | Host-associated microbial communities from peat moss isolated from Minnesota, USA - S1T2_Fc - Sphagnum magellanicum MG | ecosystem: Host-associated > Plants > Peat moss > Unclassified...
GCTCGCCGTGCGCGACTTCTCGCCAAAGTAAATCCCCCCGGTGAGCTCGCGCACCACCATGATATCGACGCCGCGCAGCAGTTCGGCTTTGATCGGCGAGGCGTCGAGCACGGCGGGGTGCGGCACCACCGGGCGCAGATTGGCGAACAGCCCGAGCGACCGGCGCAGCTGCAACAAGCCCTGTTCCGGCCGCACGCGCGCGTCCGGAGCCGACCATTTCGGCCCGCCGACCGCGCCCAACAGAATCGCATCGGCGCGCTCGGCCAATGCCAGCGTCGCCGCGGGCAGTGCCTCCCCGTGGGCGTCGATGGCGGCGCCGCCGATCGGCGCCGGACGGAACTCGAACTCATGCCCGTGACGGGCGGCGATCGCTTCGAGCACCCGAACCGCCTCGGCGGTGACCTCGGCTCCGATGCCGTCGCCGGCCAATACCGCAATCAGCGCTTTCAAGTCCCGGCGTCCGGCGCCGCGCGTCTGCCGGCGTCAGTTTCCAAGCCGGTCGGCGCGAGCAGCCTGTTCAAATGCGCTGCCTCGCAGCCGTTCTCGCCCGCCCAAGCGGCTCGCGCGCCCTGCTCAGACCCGCTCCCGCGCGGCTTCGTAGCGTTCGATATCCGGCAGGCGGCTCTGCAGGTAGCCGAGTTCATCGATGCCTTGCAGCAGGCAGTGGCGTGCGAACGCCTCCAGCGGGAAGCCGACCGATGTGCCGTTCGGCAGCGTGAGGCGCGAGGCGCGCAGGTCGATGTCGACCTCGGCCCCCGGGTGATCCAGCAGCCAGGCCGAGGTGGCCTCGTCGACCACGATCGGCAGCAGGCCGTTCTTCAGCGAGTTCCCCTTAAAAATATCGGCTATCTCGGTACTGATCACGGCTCGAAACCCGTGATCGAGCAACGCCCATGGCGCGTGTTCGCGCGACGAGCCGCAGCCGAAATTGCGCCCCGCCACCAGCACCTGGGCGCCGCGCGATTCGGGGCGGTTCAAGATGAACTCCTCGTTGTCCGAGCCGTCGGCGCGGTAGCGCCAGTCGGCGAACAGCTGCTTGCCCAAGCCGTCCTTGGTGGTGGTGGTCAGGAACCGGGCGGGGATGATTTGATCGGTGTCGATATTGCTCGCGGGGATCACCACGGTCGTCGAGTGAACGCGCACCACGGGTTCCATCACAGCATCCCTCGCGGATCCGCGATCCGGCCTTGCACGGCGCTCGCCGCCGCGGTGAACGGGCTGGCCAGCAGCGTGCGGGCGCCCTTGCCCTGGCGGCCTTCGAAATTGCGGTTGCTGGTGCTCACCGAGTACTGCCCGGCGCCGACGGTGTCGCCGTTCATGCCGAGGCACATCGAGCAGCCGGACTCGCGCCAGTCGGCGCCCGCCGCCTTGAAGATATCGGCGTAACCCGCGGCCTCCGCGTCGCGCTTGACCTGCTGCGAGCCCGGCACGATCAGCAGGCGCACGCCCGGTGCGACCTTGCGGCCTTTGAGGATGCGCGCCGCCGCCTGCAGGTCCTCGAGGCGTCCGTTGGTGCAGCTGCCGATGAACACCACGTCCACCGGCTTGCCGAGCATGGTATCGCCGCCGTGAAAACCCATGTAGCGCAGCGCCTTGTCGAATACCGCATCGCCCGCCCGCTCGGGGATGGAGCCGCCGATCGGCAGCACCATGCCGGGATTGGTGCCGTAGGTGATCATCGGCTCGAGCAGCGAGGCGTCGATGTCCACGGAGGCGTCGAACCGCGCATCGGGGTCGCTCGCCAGGGTGCGCCAGCGCGCCACCGCCGCATCCCAATCGCGGCCTTGGGGGGCACGCGGCCTGCCTCGCAGATACGCAAACGTGACCTCGTCGGGCGCGATCATGCCGGCGCGCGCGCCCGCCTCGATCGACATGTTGCACACCGTCATGCGCTCATCCATCGAGAGTGCGCGGATGGCGGCGCCGCGGTACTCGAGCACGTGACCGGTGCCGCCGGAGACGCCGATGCGGCCGATCACCGCCAGGATCAAATCCTTGGCGGTCACGCCCGCCCCGAGCCGGCCCTCGACGTTGACCGCAAAGGTCTTCGGCTTGCGCTGCAACAGCGCCTGAGTCGCAAAAACGTGACCGACTTCGGTGCTGCCGATTCCGAACGCCAGCGCGCCGAACGCGCCATGCGTGCTGGTGTGGCTGTCGCCGCACACGATGGTCATGCCGGGCTGGGTTGCGCCGAGTTCGGGACTGATGACGTGCACGATGCCGCGGCGCGCGTCGCGCATGCCGAACAGCTCGACGCCGAACTCGGCCGCGTTTTGTTCGAGCTCGCGCACCTGATGCGCGGCCGCATCGAGTTTGATCGGCACGTTGCCGAACACCTGTTCGCTCAAGGTGGGCGTCGAATGATCCAGGGTCGCGAGCGTGCGGTCGAGCCGGCGCACCGGCAGGCCGAGGCGCTTCAAGAGACTGAACGCCTGGGGCGAAGTCACTTCATGCGTGAGATGCAGATCGATGTACAGCACCGCCGGCGTGTCCGGCGTTTCCGCGACCACCTCGTGCGCAGCCCAAACCTTGTCGAACAAGGTGCGCCCGCTCATCGGCGTCAGGCCTTGCCCGCTTCCAGCCACGGCATGCGCGCGCGCAGCTGTGCGCCCACCTTCTCGATCGAGTGCGTGAGGTCGGCCTTGAGCAGCTTCGAATACTTGCGGCGGCCGCCCTTGTTCTCGGCGATCCACTGGCGCGCGAACTTGCCCTGCTGAATCTCGCTCAAAATCTTGCGCATCTCCTTCTTGGTGGCCTTGTTGACGATGCGCGGCCCGCGGGTCAGGTCGCCGTACTTCGCCGTCTCACTGATGAAGCGGTGCATCTTCGTGATGCCGCCCTCGTGCAGCAGGTCGACGATGAGCTTCAGTTCATGCAGGCATTCGTAGTAGGCGACCGCGGGCTGATACCCCGCCTCGACCAGCGTCTCGTATCCCTTGACCACGAGCTCGGTCGCGCCGCCGCACAACACCGCCTGTTCGCCGAACAGGTCGGTCTCCGTTTCCTCGGCAAAGGTGGTTTCCAACACACCGCCGCGCGTACCGCCGATGCCGTCCGCATAGGCGAGCGCCTTGGCCTTGGCGTGCTTGGAGGGATTCTGCGCCACCGCGATCAAGCACGGCACGCCGCGGCCCTGCTGGTACTGGCGCCGCACCAGATCGCCGGGACCTTTCGGCGCGATCAACACCACATCGAGATCCTTGCGCGGCTTGATCTGCTTGAAATGAATGTTGAAGCCGTGGGCGAACAGCAGCGTCGCGTCCTTCTCGATGAGACCCTTGAGTTCGGCGTACAAGGGCTTTTGCGTGAGATCCGGCACCAGCATCGCAATCAGCTGCGCGCCTTGCACCGCGCTCGCGGGGTCCGACACCTTGAGCCCATCCTTCTTCGCCTTGGCCCAGCTGTCGCCTTTGCGCACCCCGACCACCACGTCGTAGCCGCTGTCGCGCAGATTGAGCGCATGCGCCCGGCCTTGGCTGCCGTAGCCCAAGACCGCGATGCGCGCGCCGCGCAACGCTCTCCTGTCGACGTCCTTCTGCGAGTACAAACGCATGCCATTCTCCTACGCGTAGTATTATCGATGTCTTGAAAATTTGATGTCTGGAAATGCAAGACCCCGCCCGACTGTCGCGCTCGAGCGGGGTCTGTTGCCAGGCATTATAGTAGCCGCCAATGGCACCACAGAATCTCCTATCATGCAAGACTTCCCCGGCCTGCCAGTGGAGGGTTCGCTCGTGAGGACACATTGCCAATGAATCAGAATGCCGGCGACTCGATACCGCTGTGGTTGCTGTACGAAGACGAATTCGACGCCTGGCGCGAGTCGCAGTCGGCCGCCACGGTGCGCTGGCTCGGACAGCAGCACTTCAAGGCGGAGAAGCACCGCGTGGTGCTGCTGCCCGATGCCGCCGGCGGAATTGCCGCGGCGGTGGGCGGCTTGGGCAGACGGCAGGGCGGACTGTCGCTGTGGCACTCGGCCGGGTTGATCGAGCGCCTGCCGCCCTGCCGTTTTCGGCTGGTGCAGGAATTCAGCGGCGCGGAGGCAACGCAACTCTGTCTCGGGTTCGCGTATGGCGGTTATCGCTTCGACCGCTACCGCGCGGCGAAGAGTGAAACAGCAAAAGTGGATGCACCGCCCAACGCCGACCTGGCCTTCGTGACGCTCGCCGTCGAAGCCTTGAGCATGGCGCGCGATTGGATCAATACGCCCGCCGCCGATCTTGGGCCGGCCGAGCTCGCCGCGGCGGCGCTAAAGCTCGCCGAGCGTCACCGCGCCGCATACCAAGAGTGGGTGGGCGCTGACCTGCTGACCGCGAATTTTCCCGCGATCCACGCCGTGGGCCGCGCCAGCAGCGAGGCACCCCGGCTGGTGGAGTTGCGCTGGGCGCCCCCCGGCGGCGACGCGCTGCCGCGATTGACCTTGGTGGGCAAGGGCGTGTGTTTCGACAGCGGCGGCCTCGACATCAAGCCGGGCTCCGGCATGGCTTTGATGAAAAAAGACATGGGGGGTGCCGCGGTCGCGCTGGCACTCGCCCACATGCTGATGCAAAGCCGCATCCGCGCCCGGCTCCGGGTGTTGGTGCCGGCGGTCGAAAACGCCATCAGCGGAAACGCCTATCGCCCGGGCGACGTGCTGCGCACGCGCAAGGGCCTCACCGTCGAGGTCGGCAATACGGACGCGGAGGGCCGGCTGGTGCTGTGCGACGCGCTGGCTTTCGCCGATGCCGAGCAGCCGGATTTGATCATCGACTTCGCCACCCTGACCGGGGCCGCGCGGGTCGCGCTCGGTCCCGAACTGCCGGCGCTGTTCGGCAACCACGACGACGTGACCCAGCAACTCGCCCGCAGCGCCGCGGCAGAGCACGATCCCTTGTGGCCGATGCCGCTCTGGGCCGGCTACGAGGACGAACTCTCCGGCAAGATATCCGACTTGAACAACGTCGCCTCGTCGAATCTCGCGGGCGCCATTTTCGGCGCGCTGTTTCTGAAGCGCTTCGTGAGCGAGACCACCCCGTGGGTGCACATCGACCTGTACGCCTGGAACTCGAAGGATCGCCCCGGCCGCGGCATCGGCGCCGAGGCGCAGGCGGTGCGCGGCGTCTATCGCTACCTGATGCAGCGCTACGGCGGCAACTGACCCACAATCGCCCCAGCGGCCGCCCCGCATCGATGTTGCCGCTCGATGCGCGTCGCCGTGACGGCGCCCGTTACCAGGAGAAACTCTAATGCGAAAATCATCTTCCGCCGGTCCGCGCCGCGGCGCAGCGCGCACCGCCGCCGTCGATCCACGCCATTTCTCGAGCATCGTGGTCGACGGGGTGAAACAGACTCCGAGCCGCGCGATGCTGCGGGCGGTCGGCTTCGTCGATGCCGATTTCAAGAAGCCGCAGGTGGGCATCGCCTCGACCTGGAGCAACTTGACGCCGTGTAACATGCACATCGACGAACTCGCGCGCCTGGCCGCCGCCGGCGTCGCGGCGGCCGGCGCCAAGGCCATCACCTTCAACACCATCACCGTGTCGGACGGCATCTCCATGGGCACGCCGGGGATGCGTTACTCGCTGGTGTCGCGTGAGGTGATCGCCGATTCGATCGAGACGGTGGTCGGCGCGCAGGGCTTCGACGGCGTCGTCGCGATTGGCGGCTGCGACAAGAACATGCCCGGTTGTCTGATGGCGCTGGCGCGTTTGAACCGTCCTGCCGTGTTCGTGTACGGCGGTACCATCCGCCCCGGAGCCGACCGGCGGGATATCGTCTCCGTGTTCGAAGCGGTGGGCGGTCATGCGCAAGGGACGGTGTCCGAGCAGCAGCTCAATTTCGTCGAACGCACCGCCATCCCGGGACCCGGGTCGTGCTCCGGCATGTACACCGCCAATACCATGGCGTGCGCCATCGAAGCGCTCGGCATGAGCTTGCCGGACAGTTCCGCGCAAGAAGCAGTGTCCGCCCAGAAACGCAACGACTGCGAGCGTGCCGGCGAAGCGGTGGTGCGCTTGATCGAACAGGGCATCACCCCGCGGCAGATCCTGACCCGCCGCGCCTTCGAGAATGCGATCACCGTCGTCATCGCGCTCGGCGGATCGACCAATGCGGTGCTGCACTTGCTCGCCATCGCCTCATCCGCCAACGTCAAGCTGGCGCTCGACGACTTCACCCGCATCGGTGCGCGCGTGCCGGTGTTGGCGGATCTGCGTCCGAGCGGCCGCTATTCGATGTCGGAGCTGGTGGCCATCGGCGGCATCCAACCGTTGATGAAGACCTTGTTGGACGCGGGCCTGCTGCACGGTTCCTGCCTCACCGTCACGGGCGCCACGCTGGCGGAGAATTTGCGCGACGTCCCGCCCTACGCGCCGGGGCAACAGATCGTGCATCCGCTCGCCGACCCGATCAAGAAGGACAGTCACCTGGTGGTGCTGTATGGGAATCTCGCGCCGCAGGGCGCGGTGGCGAAGATCACCGGCAAGGAAGGACTGCGGTTCGACGGCAAGGCGCGGGTGTTCGATTCCGAGGAAGAGTCGTTGCAGGGCATTCTGAACGGCAAGGTGCGGGCCGGCGACGTCGTGGTGATCCGTTACGAAGGCCCGAAGGGCGGTCCCGGCATGCGCGAGATGTTGAGCCCGACGGGCGCCATCATGGGCAAGGGGTTGGGCAATCAGGTGGCCTTGATCACCGACGGCCGCTTTTCGGGGGGCAGCCACGGCTTCGTCGTCGGCCATGTCTCGCCGGAGGCCGCGCTCGGCGGCCCGCTCGCCCTGGTCAAGACCGGCGACGGCATCACGATTGACGCGGAGCGTCGTGAAATCACCCTGCATGTGGGTGCGGCCGAACTCAAGCGCCGCCGAAAATCCTGGCGCGAACCGAAACCCTATGCGCGCCGCGGTGCGTTGGCCAAGTATGCGCGGCAGGTGAGCAGCGCCTCGCTCGGCGCGGTCACCGATTTGGAGACCTCAACGGCGCAGTGAGGGACCCTGATGGGCGATCTTGATGCGGGCGCCATCGAAGCACGGATCATGTCGGTGCGCCTGGAACCCCTCCGCCCGACATCGGCCGTGGGCGTGAGTCCGCTCGCCATTCATCCCGCCGGCGTTCTCGAGCCGGTGTCATTCCGCTACCGAGTACGGTCCTTCCGAGCACGGTGATTCACTGAATTCGAAGGCGCTTGCAGTTCGGGCGCGATGTGTGTCAGTCTCTTTACTCGCTGGAGGGAACACGGGAACGCTACGTTTTACGGTACGTTTCATTATGTAGTGCCGGCGAGACTTGGCTTGAGGGAAGCTGAGTCGGTTTGCGCCCACAGCGCAATTGGGATGTTTGATCAAAGGGGTAGGGTCGCAACGCCTTATGTATAAATACGAAGAGCCGTCATTATTTTCAGGCAAACGGGGCGCCGCCCTGATTGCCGTGATCATTCTTCACATCGGCATCGTTTGGGCTTTTTACGCAGGCTTGGCCGGTAAGCTGGTTCAGAAGATCATCCCTCCGGTAGAGATCGCCCAGATCGACAAGCCCAAAGACATCGACAAACCCCCGCCGCCTCCCCCCAAACTCGAAGAGATCAAACCCTATGTACCGCCGCCGGAATTCGTCGATATCCAGCAGCCGGTACAAGAGACCACCGCGATCACTGCGACCACCACCACCAAGGTGGTAGCGCCACCGGTCGTGGCGCCGCCGCCCATCCCGGGCACCAGCCCCAAAATGGATCCCAAGCATCCGTTCAAGATCGGCGAGGACTATTATCCGGACGCGTCGAAGCGCGCCAATGAAGAGGGCCGTTGCATCGTCTTGATGACGGTGGCGGCGGACGGCCGCATCACCGGCGAATCGATTCAGACGAGTTCGGGTTTCCCGCGCCTGGACGAAGCCTGTCTGAAGGGCGTGCACGGTCAACGCATGCTGCCGGCGACCGAGGGCGGCAAGCCCGTGGAGAAGACGGTGTCCATTCCGATCGTCTGGAAACTCACCGGCAAGTAATATGCTCTCGGGCAAGATGCTTACGGGCCATACACATAGAGACATACACATAGACGGACATACAATGTAGTCAGAATGTAGTTATGCGGAACATAGAATAGGTTGCTAACTTACACATTTCTCAAAGTTTCTTATTAGAGGGAATCGGTCAATGCAAGAGACAGCTGTTGAAAACCCATATGGCCTTGGCGCGCTGATCGCAAACGGCGACATCATTGCCCGGTCGATCCTCGCCATCCTGTTGATCATGTCGCTGCTGACGTGGTTCATCATGATCACCAAGTTCTTCGATCAACGCCGCCAGCGAAAGCAGGCCATCGAGGCGGAGCGGGAGTTCTGGAGCTCGTCCAGCCTCACCGACGCGCTCAGCAAGCTGAAGGGTGCCTCGAACCCGTTCCGCGCGCTCGCCGAGACCGGCAAGCAGGCCTACGAGTATCACGAGACCAACAAGACGCGGCTCTCGGGCGCGATCGGCACCAGCGAATGGATCACCGAATCGCTGCAGCGCACCGCCGACACGGTGGTGAGCCGCATGCAGTCCGGACTGCCGGTGCTCGCCTCCGTGGGTGCGACCGCACCGTTCGTCGGACTGCTCGGCACCGTCATCGGCATCTATCACGCCTTGATCGCGATCGGCGTGGCCGGACAGGCCTCGATCGACAAGGTGGCGGGTCCCGTCGGTGAAGCGTTGATCATGACCGCCATCGGTCTCGCAGTGGCGGTGCCCGCGGTGCTGGGTTACAACATCCTGTTGCGTCGCAATAAGGGTGTGCAGGAACGCGTCAGCCACTTCACGCACGAACTGCATGCCTATCTGATCTCCGGCGCCAAGATGGGCTTGGGGATGGACAAGGCGCCGGCACCGATCGGTAAACCCGCCACGGCCGCTCGCTAGCTCCCATGGCACTCAACGTCGGAGGCGATAGCGAAGGCGAGGTGATGTCGGACATCAATGTCACGCCCTTGGTGGACGTGATGTTGGTGCTCTTGATCATCTTCATCATCACGATCCGGGTCATCATCCAGCAGGTGCAGCTCGATCTGCCGAAGGCGACCAATTTGCCGACGCAGACCAAGCCGGAGAACATCACGATCGCCATCGACAAAGAGGGGGACATCTACTGGAACACCAGCAAACTGTCCGGCCAGGATGAATTGAAGGCGAAACTGCGCAGCATCGTCAGCATCGATCCGCAGCCCGAGATCCACATCCGCGGCGATGCGAATGTGCGGTATCAGTACGTGGGCCAGGTGCTCGTGTCCACGCAGCAGATCGGCATACGGAAAGTGGCGTTCATCACCACTCCCGATCACTTTGGTCCGGAAACTTAGGAGAGCGCCCGCATGGCCATGAATGTAGGTGGGGGTGGCGAAGGCCAGTCGTACTCCGACATCAACATGACGCCGTTGATCGACGTCATGTTGGTGCTGCTGATCATTTTCATCATTACCATTCCGAGCCAGACGCATGCGGTGAAAATCGACAATCCGCTGCCGCCGCCGCCGAACTTCGTGCCGCCGCCGCCTCCCGAGGTGATCGACCTCACCATCGACTTCGACGGCACGTTGCTGTGGAACAAGACGCCCGTGGATCGGACCACTCTGCAGGCCTACATCAGTTCCGAAGCGGTCAAGTCCCCGCAGCCCGAGGTGCACATCAACGTCGACAAGTTCGCCAAGTACGAGATCGTGGCGCAGACCCTGGCGGACTTGCAGCATCGCGGCTTGAAGAAGATAGGGTTCGTCAACAACGACTACTTCTGATTTCCTTCCGATCGAGACGGCGCGTCCTCCTCGTATGGGGTCGGCGCGCTGTTCGTTTGACGGAACCGTTCGCCCCCCCGGGCTTCAGAATAAAATGGCAAGCGAGGTTTGGTAATGACTCATCCGATAAAGCTCTTTGGCCGGCGGCTGGCGAAATCCTGGAGCCACGGCAGCGCGGTTCGCCGCGGCAGTGCGGTTCTCATGCTGGCGCTGCTGTGCCTCGCGCTGAGTCCGCAATCCGCGCGTTCGGCCGACAAGGACAAGGACAAAGGCGGCCAGCAGATCAGCCGGGTGATCGCCAAGGAGATGACGGCGGCGCAAAAGGCGCTGCAGGCCAGCCAGTGGGCGGACGCCATCAAGAACCTGCAGGATGCCGAAACGAAGTCCCCCTTGACCGCGTTCGACAAGAAGACCATTTACGATTTCATGGGCTTCGCCTACGTCAAGTTGAACAACTTGAAGGAGGCGGAAAAGGCCTACGAGCAGGCGCTCGCCACCGGTGCTTATGCGCCCGAAGATGCCGCCAGAACCGTTCGCATATTGTTTCGTCTGAGCGCCGGCAACCAGCAATACGCCAAGGCCATCGAGTACGGCAAGCAGATCTCCGACGCCGGCACCGCGAACGCGGACGACTTGGGGATCATGGCGCAGATCTATTATCTGCAGAAGGATTGCAAGAGCTCGGCGGTGTGGGCCGACAAGGCGATCGCCGCCTCGCGCAAGGCCGGCGAAGCGCCCAAAGAGAATCTCTACCAGTTCAAATTGCAATGTGCTTCCGATGCGGGCGACAACCAGGCGATGGCGGCGGTGTTGATGGACCTCATCAAGCTGACCAACAAGACCAATTACTGGAACACCCTGTTGCGCATCGAGCGCCAGGATGAGCGGGACGACAACAATACGCGCATGCTGTATCGCGTCATGTACGACACGAACGCCATGAATGCCGGCACCGACTACATCGAAATGGCGCAGCTGTTGGGCGATGCCGCACTGCCGGCCGAGGCGGAGACGGTGATCGAGAAGGGTCTCGCAACCCCGGGAATGATCAACGATCAGCAAAAGGAGCGCACCACCCGTCTGTTGAATTCGTTCAAGACCCGCGCCGCGGACGACAAGAAGGGTCTGGCGGCACTGGATGCGGAGGCCACCAAGAATCCCGCGGGCGAACTCGACGTGAAGCTGGGCGAGGTCTACTATGGCTTCGGCGATTATGCCAATGCGATCACCGCCATCAATCGCGGTCTGCAGAAGGGCAACGTCAAACACCAGGACGAGGCTTACGTCTATTTGGGCCGTGCAGAGGTGGCGCAAAAGGACATTCCGGCTGCCAAGAAGGCATTCGGTGGACTGAAGACGGTGCCCAACATCAGCCCGCGCGTCTTGAGACTCTGGGAACTGTACGCCGAGACGCTCGGCAAGTAGGAGCAAGCATGACGATCAAAGCCGGCGACAAGATGCCCGAAGGCTCATTCACCCGGATGACCTCGGACGGACCGCAGAAGATCACCACCGAGGAGCTGTTCCCGGGAAAGACCGTGGTGCTGTTTTCGGTGCCCGGAGCGTTCACTCCGACCTGCGATGCCAAGCACCTGCCGGGCTTCGTGGAGCTGGCGGATGCGATCAAAGCCAAGGGCGTCGATACGATTGCCTGCACCGCGGTCAACGACGTGTTCGTGATGCACGCCTGGGGCAAAGCCGGCGGTGTCGGCAACAAGGTATTGATGCTGGCCGATGGCAACGGCACGTACGTCAAAGCGCTGGGCCTCGAACTCGACGGCAGCAAATTCGGCATGGGCTTGCGCGGCCAGCGCTTCGCCATCATCGTCAAGAACGGCGTTGCCACCCAGGTCGATGTCGAAGCCCCGGGCGAATTCAAAGTGTCCGCCGCCGAGTACGTGCTCAAACAGCTCTAGGTCTGCCGCCAGTTCTAGTTTTGCCGCGTGAGCCGCGCCGCCGTACTTAGGCCGACCGAGGGTTCTGAGTTGCTGGCGCTGCGCAGCTCACCCCCGTCATTCGGCATTCCGGAAGCCGAGCGCCTCGCACTGGAGTCCTACGGACTTGCCGTGTCGAGCCACGCCTTGCACGGAGAGCGCGATTGCAACTTTCGCGTAACGACGGCAGACAGGCGTGAATTCGTCCTGAAAATTCTCGCCCTCGGCAGCGACGCCGAAGCCGGGAGCGCCGACTGCCTGGTGCGCGTGCTCGATCATCTGGCCGAGCAAGATCCCAGCCTGCCCGTGCCCCGACTATTCCCCACGCTGCAGGGCGAGGCGATCGGCCGCTTCACCCGCGACGGCACCGACTATGGCGCCTGTCTCCTGGGTTTTCTGCCCGGACAACTCGTGGCGCAATCGCCCGCCGGCGGCGTCCTGCTGCAGCAGATCGGCCATACCCTCGCGCGGCTCGACCGCGCGCTGCGAGGGTTCTTTCATCCCTCGTTGAGGCGGCGGCTGGCCTGGGACGTGCGGCGCCTGCCTGAGCTCACCGAGCACAGCCGCTACCTGCCGCCGACGTTGCGCGACACCGTCGATGCCGTGTCCGAGGCCTTCCACCGATGTCTCGGACGGCTTGGAGGTCTGCGCAGCCAGGCCATCCACGGCGATTGCCACGCCTCCAACGTGCTGGTGGATCCTTCCGCACAGTCCGTGTGCGGCATTCTCGATTTCGGCGACATGATTCACGCGCCGCTGATATTCGAACCGGCGGTCGCGATGGCGGAACTGCTCACCGGTAAGGCGGCGCCCATCGAGTCCATCGACGCCGTACTGCGCGGCTTCGCACAAGCGCAGCCGCTCGAGTCCGACGAAGTGGACTTGTTGTTCGACATCGTGACGGCTCGCCATGCCGTGACGCTGCTGGTACGCGCCTGGCGCAGCCACCATGATCCCGCCGGCGCCCGGCTGCTCGACCAGGCCGCGGCTCACGCCGAACTTTCTCTTGCCACCATGCTCCGCGCCGGCCGCTCTGCCCTGACCGACCGCTGGCACGCCGCCGCGGGCGCCGGCATTCACGCCACCGACTCGCGTGCGCGCGATGCGCCCCATCTCGAGCGCCGCCATCGCCTGATGGGCAAAGGCGCGGAGTTGTTCTACGACCAGCCGCTGCACCTCGTCAGAGGCGCCGGCGTCTGGTTGTACGACCCGCAGGGGAGGGCGTACCTCGATGTGTACAACAACGTTCCGCACGTAGGCCATGCCCATCCGACCGTGGTGGCGGCCATCCAGAAGCAGACCGCGATCCTCGCGACTCACACACGCTACTTGCACGAGAACATTCTGGATTATGCCGAGCATCTCACGGCGCGCCTGCCCGCGAAGCTCGACGCCTGTATCTTTGTCAATTCCGGGAGCGAAGCCAACGACGTGGCGTGGCGAATGGCTCGGATGGCGAGCGGGCACGACGGCGGTTTGGTCATGGATTACGCCTATCACGGCATAACGGAAGCGGTTGCGGCGCTCACCCCGAGCGTGCGCCGGGAGCACGATCGGAGGGTCGCGACGCTGGCCCCGCCGCCGCACGGCCTGCGGGCCGGCGACGCCATGACCGACGTGCAGCTGGCCGCAGCCGCTCAAGATTTGGATCGGGCCATCGCGGAACTCGCAGAGCGAGGGCTCGGACCGGCGGCGTTCTTCCTCGATACCGCCCTCACCAGCAGCGGCATCTTCGATCCCCCGAGCGCGTGGGCGCGCGCGCTCGGCGCACGCCTGCGGGCCGCGGGATGCCTCATCGTCGCCGACGAAGTGCAGTATGGATTGGGCCGCTGCGGTTCGCATTTCTGGGGCTTCGAGCGGCGCGGACTCGAGCCCGACATCGTGACGCTGGGCAAACCGGTGGGCAACGGCTATCCGATGGGCGTGGTGATCGCCAATCGGGCGCTGATCGAGGCCTTTCAGGCAAGATTCGGGTTCTTTTCCACCTTCGGCGGCAATGCCGTGGCTGCGGCCGCGGGACTTGCGGTGTTGCAAGTGCTGGACGCGGAGCAGCTCATGGCCAACGCGGCTGCGACCGGCGCGTATTTGCGCGAACAGCTCGAGTCGGTCGCCGCCCGGCACGAATCATTGCGCGAGGTGCGCGGCACCGGCCTGCTGCAGGGACTCGAGGTCGTGGATGGAGACGGTGCGCCGTCGCGGGCACGCGCCCGGAAGATCATCAATGCGCTGGCCGCAGAGTTCCGCATTCTGATCGGCTACGAAGGACCGCACGCCGCCATTCTCAAGCTTCGGCCGCCGATGCCCTTCCGCCGCGAGCATGTCGACCTGCTGGTGCAGGCCATCGATGCCACGGCGTCCGCCGCCGCCGATCGATAGGCTCAGCCGCCGACCAGCCGCTCGAGCTCCGGCACGATCTGGAACAAATCGCCGACCAGGCCCACGTCCGCGACTTCGAAGATCGGCGCTTCGGCGTCCTTGTTGATCGCAACGATGGTGCGCGCATCCTTGATGCCGGTGAGATGCTGTATCGCGCCGGAGATGCCGATCGCAATGTACATCTCGGGTGAAATAATCTTCCCGGTCTGTCCGACCTGCATTTCATTCGGCGCGTAACCGGCATCCACCGCGGCGCGCGACGCACCGACGGCGGCGCCGATCTTGTCGGCGAAGCTGAACAGCAGCTTGAAGTTCTCGGCGCTGCCGAGCGCGCGTCCACCCGAGACCACGCGGGCCGCGGTTTGCAAGTCAGGACGATCGGTGGACCCGCTCTTCGCGCCGACGTAGCGCGTATGCGAGGGCAGGGCGACGCTCAGCGTCTTCGATTCGATGGCGCCGGTGCCGCCGCTGCCCGCAGCCGCTTCGAACGAGGCGACGCGCACCGTCGCGATGAGCTTGCGCTCGGGGCTCGCCTCCACCGTGACGATGGCATTGCCGGCATAGGTCGGGCGGCGAAAGCGATACGCTGCCTCGACGGCCATCAAGTCGCTGACCTGAGGCGCGCCGAGCAATGCGGCGACGCGCGGCATGAGGTCCTTGCCGAAACTGGTCGAGGGGCCGAACACATGCGTGTAGTCGGCGGCCAGCGCCGCGAGCTGCGGCGCGATGATGGCCGCGAGCGGATGTTGATTCTCGGCGCGGTCGATGCGCAGCACCCGTTTCACACCGGCGATGGCGGCGGCTTGCGCGGCGACATTCGCCGTGTCGGCGCCGAACAGCGCGATATCGATCTCGGAGTCCGGAATGCCGCCGGCGCACGTGACGCACTTCGCGGTGGCCGGGTTCAACGCCTTTCCATCGTGTTCGCCGACGATCAGGATTTTGTTCATGAGAGCAGACCTTTCTTCCGCAGCACATCGACCAGTTCCGCGACGTCCTTCACCATCACGCCCTTCTGGCGCTGCGCCGGAGGTTCGGTCTTGACGGTCTTGAGCAGCACCGCGTTGGCGACACCGAGCGCCTCGAGCGAGGTCACGTCGAGCGGCTTCTTCTTGGCTTTCATGATGTCCGGCAATTTGACATAGCGCGGTTCATTCAAACGCAGATCCACGGTGATGACCGCCGGCAAGTCGACTTCGATGGTCTCCAATCCCGCATCCACCTCGCGCGTGACCGAAGCCTTGTCTGCGGAAACCTCCACCTTCGAGGCGTAGGTGGCCTGCGGCCGTTCCCAGAGCGCGGCCAACATCTGACCGGTCTGATTCGCATCGTCGTCGATCGCTTGCTTGCCGAGAAATACCAGATCGGGATTCTCCTTCCTGGCAAGTGCCAGAAAGGTCTGTGCCGCCGTGAGCGGCTCCACCGCGGCGTCGGTCTGCACCAAAATAGCCCGATCGGCGCCCATGGCCAAGGCGGTGCGCAACTGCTGCTGCGTGTCCGCGACACCGATGCTGACCGCCACCACCTCGACGTTCGTCACCCGCTCCTTGATGCGCAAGGCTTCCTCGAGTGCGATTTCGTCGAACGGATTGACGCTCATCTTCACGCCGTCGAGCATCACTCCGCTGCCGTCGGGCTTCACGCGGATGCGCACGTTGTAGTCGACAACGCGCTTGATGCACACCATGATCTTCTGCATTCAACGCTCCTTGGCGGCGGGCTAGTTTAAGGAGCGCGGCTTCGCTTGTCCACCTCGCGGTCGCTCGCTAGACTCAAAGCCGATGCTTCGCTACTTTCTGACCCGATTGGCCGGCGCAGTTCCCACTCTGTTCTTTATTGTCACGATCACATTCTTTCTGGTCCGGGCGGCGCCCGGCGGTCCCTTCGATCAGGAGCGGACGCTGCCGCCGGAGATCATGGCGAACTTGCAGGACGCCTACGGTCTCGACCAACCGGTATTTACACAGTACGCCCGCTATTTGGGGGCGCTGCTGCACGGCGACTTCGGGCCCTCGTTCAGATACCAAGATTTTTCGGTCAGCGAACTGATCGGTCAGGGATTTCCCGTGACGCTCGAACTCGGCTCCCTGGCGTTGCTGCTCGCCTTGGGCTTGGGCATTCCGCTGGGGGTGGTGGCGGCCTTGCGGCGGAATCGTGCCGCCGACTATGCGGCGATTTCGCTGGCGGTGATCGGGATCGCGTTTCCGACGTTCGTGGTGTTGCCGTTCCTGGGCTTGGTGTTCGGCATCCATCTGCATTGGCTGCCGGTGGCGGGCTGGGAGCCCGGATCGCCGAGTCACCTGGTGCTGCCGGTGATCGCGCTGGCGCTGCAGCCGCTCAGTGTCATCGCCCGGCTGGTGCGCGCGAGCGTGATCGAGGTGCTGCGCAGTCAATTCATCCGCACGGCGCTCGCCAAGGGGTTGCCGCCGCACGTCATCATCCTGCGCCACGCGCTGCGCCCCGCGCTGCTGCCGGTGGCGGGATTCCTGGCGCCGGCGGTCGCCTCCGTCATGACCGGTTCGCTCATTGTCGAATCCATCGCCGGCCTGCCCGGCATCGGACGCTACCTGGTGCAGGGCGCGCTCAACCGCGACTACACGCTGGTGATGGGCATGGTGGTCGTTTACTCGGCCTTGCTCATCGGCATGGGCTTGGCCGTGGACCTGCTGTACGCGTGGCTCGATCCGCGGGTGAGACTCGCGCCATGAACGCACTGCGCGCAGACGCGGTGCTTCGTTTGCGCTCGAATCGCGGCGCCATGCTTGCGCTGTACCTGGTTCTGGCGGTCGTCGTCTGCACCCTCGTCGGACCCTGGTTGAACCCGAACCGCGGCGAGACTCTGGACATCTCCCACGTCGCCACGCAGCCCGGGCTCGAGGGAGCGCATTGGTTCGGCACGGATCGGCTCGGGCGCGATCTGTTCGTGCGCACGCTCGAGGGCACACGGCTCTCGCTGGCTGTCGGACTATTGGCGGGTGCGGTGAGCATGCTGATCGGCATCGGCTACGGCGCGATCGCAGGCTACTTCGGTGGTCGCACCGATGCGGTGATGATGCGCATCGTCGAGATGATGAGCGGCCTGCCGCTGATATTTTTCGTCATCTTCCTGACCGTGATCTTCGGGCGCAACGAATACCTGCTGTTCCTCTCGATCGGCGCGGTCGGCTGGCTCACCATGGCGCGCATAGTGCGCGGGCAAACGTTGAGCCTGCGGCGGCGCGAATTCATCGAGGCCGCCATCGTCTCGGGCGCCGGCGCCGGCCGCATCATCCGCACACACGTGATTCCGAACGCGATCGGTCCCGTGATCGTGTACGCCACGCTCACCGTGCCGGAGATCATCATGTTCGAGAGCTTCATCAGTTTTCTCGGACTCGGCATTCAAGAACCGCGCGCCAGCCTCGGCACCCTGATCGCCGCCGGCGCCACCGAGATGGAGGCGGCGCCGTGGATGCTGCTGGTGCCGGGCGGGATTCTGGCGGTGCTGCTGCTGTGTTTGAATATCGTCGGCGACGGACTGCGCGACGCTTTGGATCCGCGAGCGCCGGTGTGAGGGAGCGTTGAGGCGTGACAAACCTGCTTTGCATCGACGCTCTCAGCGTGCGCTTCGCGCAGGGCGGCGCCACCGTCGCGGCGGTGGAGCAGGTGTCCCTCGACGTGGCACGGGGCGAGTGCGTCGGCATCGTCGGCGAGTCCGGATCGGGCAAGACCCAGACGTTCCTGGCGGCCATGGGACTGCTGGCATCGAATGCCGCGGCGGAGGGCAGCGTCATCTTCGACGGAGAGGAACTGGTGGCAGCGGGTCGGGCGCGCCTGAACCGGCTGCGCGGCGCACGGCTCGCCATGATATTTCAAGATCCGATGAGCGCGCTCACGCCGCATTTGACCATCGGCACGCAAATGGCCGAAGTCCTGGTGCAGCACGCCGGTGCGTCGTGGGCCGAGGCTCGCGCGCGCTCCGCGAGCATGCTGACGCGCGTCGGGGTGGCGGAGCCGGCGCGGCGCCTGCGGCAATATCCGCACGAGCTGTCGGGCGGGCTGCGGCAGCGGGTCATGATCGGCATGAGCTTGATGTGCGGCCCCGAGTTGGTGATTGCCGACGAACCGACCACGGCGCTCGACGTCACGGTGCAGGCGCAAATCATCGAGCTGCTGCGCGCCTTGCGCGAGGAACTCGGCATGGCCTTGGTGCTGATCAGCCACGACCTCGCGGTGGTGGCCGGTCTTGCCGACCGCATCGTGGTGATGTACGCGGGAAGAATCGTGGAGAGAGCGCCTGCTCGCCAGATTTTTCAAATCCCGCGGCATCCGTATACTGCCGAACTCTTGAAATGCGTACCGAGCGTGTGGGGTCCGCGCCGGGAGCGGCTGCCGACTCTCGCCGGCCAGCCGCCGCGGCCCGGTGAATCGCCCGCCGGCTGCGCCTTTGCGCCGCGCTGTCCGCGCGCCGCCGAGCGCTGCTTCAGGGAGCGGCCGCTGCTCGGCGGCGGCGCGCACCCCATCGCCGCACACGCCGCCGCGTGCCACTTTCCGCTGCCGCCGTGACCCACGACTCCCAGGCCGACGCCTGCAGCGCGGAGCCGCTGCTCAAGGTCACCGGCCTGCAGGTGAATCTCGGCGAGCGCATCGCGCTTCAAGGCGTGACGTTCGATTTGTTCGCCGGCGAGACGCTCGGTCTCGTGGGCGAATCAGGCTCCGGCAAGTCGACGCTGGCCCGGGCCATCCTGCGGCTGGTGAGGGCCGAGCGCGGATACATCGGCTGGCGGGGCGAGAACCTGTTGTCGTGCGATGCGGCAACGCTGCGCCGAGTGCGCCGCGACCTGCAAATGGTTTTTCAAGATCCGCTGGCGAGCCTCGATCCGCGCATGACCATCGGCGAGACGGTGGCCGAGCCGCTGCGAATATTTGCCGCGCACCTGAGTGCGCCGGAGCGCACGGCGCGCGTCGCGGCCATTTTGGAACGCGTCGGGCTGCGCGCCGACATGAGCCGCCGCTACCCGCACGAGTTCAGCGGCGGTCAGTGCCAGCGCGTCGGAATCGCGCGCGCCATGATCCTGAATCCGAAGCTGCTCATCTGCGACGAACCGGTGAGTTCGCTCGACGTGTCCATCCAGGGTCAGATCGTCAACCTGTTGCTCGATCTGCAGCGCGATGCGGGCACGGCGCTGCTGTTCATCAGCCACAATCTCGCGATCGTGAGGCACGTGAGCCGGCGAATCGTGGTGATGTTCGCCGGCCGGCTGGTGGAGTCGGCGCCCGGCGATGCGCTGTTCGGCAATCCGGCGCATCCGTACACGCAGGCGCTGCTGGCGGCGGTCCCGGCGCTCGCGGCCGCGCCGCCGTTCACGCGAGTGCCGCCGCCCACGGAGGCAGGCTCCCGGGCCGCGTCGAGCGGCTGTGCATTTAGCGCCCGCTGCAGATACGCAATTCCGCTCTGCGAAACCCGCGTGCCGGCCCTGGATCAAAAGCGCCCGGCTCATTGGGTCGCCTGTCATCGCGCCGGCGAATGGATCTCCTAGTCAAGGATGTCCTAGTTATTAGGGTATTAGTCCACGGTTCCCGTGGTTGCGCGAGTGCCCGGCGGCTGGTCCGGGCGTTTGGACGCGCCGTTCACGCCGCTGTCGCTGCGTGCAACCAGCTGCGCGAGGCAGGCTTTCTTCGCATCGTTGTACGAGATCAACCTGTCGGCCGTCATCCGCTTGATCATGCAGCCACGCAGCTGCCGCGTCGGCTCCGGCGCAACTGGCTCCGCCGCAACTGGCTCCGCCGCAACTACCGGTGCGCAGATCAAAAACGTGGCAGCGACAACAACCAGACGCTTCATGTCCGCAGTATGGCGCAGCGCCATCGAGCGGCAATGGCAGGCCCGCGCTGGAAACTGTCGGTGTTCGCTGACACGCGCACGGACTCCCGTTTCGCGTCGGCTGCGATATTCCGTTATTCTTCGCGCCATGACACCACGCAAACCGGTTCGCCCGAGCGAGGCCCTCGCGAACGTCCGTTACGAAATACGCGGCAAGCTGGCGCGTCGCGCGCTCGCCTTGGAGCGGTTGGGCTACGACATCGTCTCGCTCAATATCGGCAACCCCTACGCGTTCGGATTCAGAACCCCCGAGACCATGCGCTTGGCGATGATCGAGAACCTGCGCCACAGCGAGGGTTACGTTCATGAGAAGGGAATTTTCCCGGCGCGCGAGGCGGTGGTCATGCAGCAGCAGGAGCGCGGCGTTCGCGGCGTGACCGCCGATGAGGTGTACATCGGCAACGGCGTGAGCGAGTTGATCGACCTCACCTTGCGGGCGCTGCTCAACCCCGGCGACGAAGTGCTGGTGCCGAGTCCGGACTATCCTTTATGGACCGCGGCGGTGAATCTGAACACCGGGCGGGCCGTGCACTATCCGTGTCACGCGGCGCAGGGATTCGTTCCCGACCCGCAGGAAATCGAGGCGTTGCTCAGCAAGCGCACGCGCGCCATCGTGATCGTGAATCCGAACAATCCGACCGGAGCGGTGTACCCGCGCGAGACCTTGGCGGCGATCGCCGCGATCGCCGAGCGGCATCGTCTGGTCGTGTTGACCGACGAAATATACGATCAGATCCTGTACGACGGCGCCGAGTTCGTGCCGATGGCGACTCTGGTGCACGACACGCTGTGCTGTACGATGAGCGGACTGTCGAAAGTGTATCGCGCCTGCGGCTACCGCGTCGGCTGGGCCTCGTTCTCCGGCGACACCGAGAATGCCCGCGAATATCTGAACGGCATGGCGCTGCTGTCCTCGCTGCGCCTGTGCAGCAACGTCCCCGGACAATGGGCGGTGCAGACCGCGCTCGGCGGCCATCAAAGCATTCGTGAACTGACGCAGCCCACGGGCCGCTTGTACGAATCGCGGCAGAGCATTCTCGACGGCGTCGCGCGCAGCAAGTACCTGCGCCTGGCGCGCCCCATGGGCGCGCTCTATGCCTTCGTCGAGGTGCGCGAGGACGTGCTGCCGGAGTTCGACGACCAGGCCTTTGCGCTCGAGCTGCTGGAGAACAAGCACGTGCTGGTGGCGCCCGGCGTGAGCTTCAACGTCCCGTACCGCAATTGCTTCCGCATCACCAACCTGCCGGAACCGAAGGTGCTGGCGACGGTATTTACGCGCGTCGAGGAAGTGCTCGACGCGCAGGCCTCGGCGCACTCGCCGCCGCAGCGGGTCGGAGCACGCCAATAGCGGCGGACTGGATGGCGGCCGCCGCCGCCGGCCATACCATTCTGACGCCGAACGTCGAACTGGCATCGGCGCTGTTCAGCGCCGTCGAGCGCATGCATCAGGACGCCGGCCGGGATATCTGGCCGACCCCGCGCGTACGCGATTTCGGCAGTTGGCTGCGCGAGCAGCATGCGCTTCGGCAATTGACGGACGGCGGCTTGCCGCGGCTCTTGGGCGACATCGAGGAGCGCGAGTTGTGGCGCGAGGTGGTCGATGCGAGCGACGCCGGCCGCGAGATCCTCGAACCCTCGGGCGCCGCACGCGCGGCCCGCCGCGCGCGGCGCGCGCTGCGCGACTACGGTGTGCCGCTGCAGGCCCTCCGCGCCTATGCCCCGTACTCCGACGAGGCGCGGGTGTTTCTCGATTGGAACCAGCGTTTCGAGGAGCGTTGCCGGGAGATGGGTTCCGTCAGTGTGGACGAACTGCTTGCGGCCGCGCTGCCGCCCATCCAACCCGTGGCCTGGATCGAGAGTCCGGTGTGGCGCCCGATGGCGCGGCAATGGCTCGCGCGCCACGCTCGAATGCTGTTGCCGTCCGCCATCGACTCCCGGGCAGCGCGGCTCGCCGCCGCCTCGCCCGACGCCGAACTCGCCGCCATCGCCGACTGGGCACTTCAGGGTCTGCGCTCCGCTGAGCGGTTTCGCGCCTGGATCTGCATACCGGACCTCGACCTGCGCCGCGCGCAGGTGGTGGATGCCTTCGATGCCGCGCTCGCGCCGCATCGCTACGCATGCGGCGGCGCCGACACCGCGCCTTACGCCGTGGCCGGCGGTACGCCGTTGGCCGGTTTCGCGCCGGTGCGCGCCGCGTTGGAGTTGCTGGCCGCGAGCAGCGAGGTCGTGCCGTTCGAGCGCTTCAGCCTGCTGCTGCGTGCACCTGAGCTGCATGAATCGCCGCAGGCCGCGGGCGCCGCGGCCTTGCTTGACCTGCGGCTGCGCGCCGCGGGCCCGCACGCGGCGGATCTCCCCGAGTGGCTTTCACTGGCGGAGCGCGTTGCCGGCGCTGAAGGACTGACGCCGCTCGCAGCGCTGCAGCGGCTGCGTAACGCCCACCGGACACTCGAGGAATTGCAGGGCGCGCAGCCCTTGAGCCGTTGGGTTGCCGTGTGGACCGTGGCCTTCGAGTGCGCTCCCTGGGCGCTGCGGCATCGATGGTCGAGCACCGAGTACCAGGCGGCGGAGCGCTTCCGCGAATTGCTGGCGACGCTGGCCACGGCCGATGCAATTCTCGGGTTCCAGACGCGGCGCGCGGCGCAGCGCATCCTGTGGCGTGCGGCGCACGACACGGCGTTTCAAGTACAGACCGGAATTCCACCGATCTGGATCAGCGGACAGATCATGGATCCCTGGCTGAGTTACGACGGCCTGTGGATCGGCGGCTGCGATGATGAGCGCTGGCCGCCGCCGCTCGAGCCCCTGCCGTTGCTGCCGCTGAAACTGCAGCGCGATGCCGGCATGGTCGGCGCAGCGGCTGAGTCGCAGCTCAAGTTCGCGCTCGATCTGCAGAATCGCTGGCGCGCCCGCGCCGCCGACTGCCGCTTCAGCTACGCGGCGCCGGGCGATGGCCGCCCCGCATCGCCCAGCCCCCTGTTGCTCGACGTGGCGCCGAGCGCCGCGCAGGCGCGGCCGCGTCCACATTGGCTTGCGCTGCTCGAGGACGCGCCCGCGCTCGAACAATTGACGGATGAACTCGCCCCGCCGTTCGGATCCGGCGAGCGCGCGCGCGGCGTCGCCACTCTGCGAGCCCAGTCGCGCTGCGCCTTTCGCGGCTTTGCCGAAACGCGCCTCGACGCGCAACGGCTCGAGCGTCCGGTGCCCGGGTTCAATGCGCGCGAGCGCGGCGACATGATTCACGACGCCTTGCGGCATGTCTGGACGACGCTGCGCGATTCGACTGCGCTGGCGGCACTGTCGCCGCCGTCGCAGGCCGAGTTGCTGCGCGAGGCGAGCGAACTCGCGCTCGCCCAGGCGTGCCGCCGCCGCGATCCCGGAGCCACGTGGCGGCGGCGCGAGCAGGCGCGCATGCAGAGCGTGCTCGCCAGGTGGCTGCACATCGAGCGGCAGCGCCCCGCCTTCGTCGTCGAAGAATTGGAGGACGATGAGTCGACCGGGCGCGGAGCGTCGATCGCGCGCCACGGAGATCTGTCGTTCCGGGTGCGCATCGACCGCGTCGACCGGCTTCAGGACGGGTCGCGCATCGTGATCGACTACAAGACCGGCATGGCCGACGCGGATTGGCGCGGCGACCGGCCCGACAATCCACAACTGCCGATCTACGCACTGCTGCGCCCGGATGCGCTGGTTGCGGTGGCCTATGGCCAGGTGAATGCCGCCGACTGCTGCTTCATCGCCGAGGCGGAACGGCCCGGTCTGTTCAGGCAGCGCTCGCGCAGATCCCCACTGGAGGGCCAGCCGAACCTCGCCGCGCTGCTCGAGGTCTGGTCGTCACGCCTCGCAAAGCTGGCTGAGGATTTCACGTCGGGCCGTGCGGCGGTCGCGCCCACCATGCAGGCCTGCGCGTCCTGCCACTTGCACGCGCTATGCCGCGTGCCCGCGGCGCTCGAGGAATCTACGGTGTCGCATGGCCAAGCGGTGTCGCATGACTGAGACCCCGGCCGGGGCCTCCGATCGAACGGCACGGGCGCATGCCATCGACTACCAGGGCTCGGTGCTCGTGCAAGCGCCGGCGGGGTCGGGAAAAACGACGCTGCTGACCCAGCGCTACCTGCGCCTGCTCGCGCAGGTCGATGCGCCGGAACGCATCCTGGCGCTCACGTTCACGCGCCGCGCGGCGCAGGAGATGCGCGAACGAGTGGTGCAAGCGTTGCAGGCAGCGCGGCTCGAGCGCTGTCCCGCCGATACCCATCCTGTGACCTGGAATCTGGCGCTGGCGGCGGGCCGGCATCTGCAAGGATTGCAGTTCGATGTGCTGCGTCAGCCCACGCGGCTCCGGATCGAGACCATCGATGCATTCAATGCATGGCTGGCGAGCCAGTTGCCGATTACCGCCGGGACCGGCTCCGCCTTGCAACTGCTCGCCGATGCACGACCGAGCTATCGGGAGGCGGCGCGCCGCGCGCTCGCCCATGAGGCGGATGACCGTTTCGGGAGCGCGGTCGATCGCGTGTTGGCGCTCGACGATCAACGCTGGCGTGGGCTCGTCGAACTCGTCGCCGACATGCTGCCGAGCCGGGACCGATGGTTGCCGCTGCTCGCCGGCCGCTTGCAGAGCGCCACGGCGCTCGATGAAGCGCAACTGGCGCGCGTTCGCCGGCACCTCGACGAGGACTTGTGCCTGTTGGTAACCCGGACCTTGAGCCGCGCCCGCGACACCCTCGGCGAGGAAAGAATCGCTGCATTGTCGGGGTTCGCGCACCGCGCCGCCGTACGCGTGGATGCCTCCCGGCCCGCCTTGTCGCCCTGGATCCTCGATGCCGGCGCGCTTCGTCCTCTGGCCCACGACGTGGCACGATGGCGAGCCGTGGCCCAATGGGTGCTGACCGGGCAGGGTGACATACGCCAGCGGCTCACCAAGAAAGAAGGCTTTCCCCAAGGCTGCGCCGACAAGCCGCCGATGCTGGATCTGCTGCAGGAATTCGAGCGTGATCCCGCCGCACGCGAGATGCTCCTCGCGCTGCGCAGCCTGCCGTCGCCCGCCTACGACGACGCGCAGTGGGAGCGGGTCCGGGAAGTGGCGCAGGTGCTGGTGCTCGCCGCGGCGCAACTCGAGCAGGTGTTTCGCGAACAGAGCGCGGTCGATTTCCCCGCGGTGTCGCTCGCGGCGCTGCGCGCGCTGGGATCGGCCGATGCGCCCAGCGACCTCAACTTGCGTCTCGACTACCGTTTGCAGCACATTCTGGTCGACGAATTCCAGGACACCTCGAGCGCGCAGCTCGAGTTGCTTAGGCTGCTGACGGCCGGTTGGCAGCAAGGCGACGGACGCAGCGTCTTTTGCGTCGGCGACCCCATGCAATCCATCTACGGTTTTCGCCAGGCGGAAGTGCGCGCGTTCCTGGAACTCGCCGAGGACGGCATCGGCGAACTGCGGTTCGACGTGCAGCGCCTGCACGACAATTTTCGCTCCGCCGCGCCGTTGGTGGAATGGATCAACGCCTGTTTTTCGCGGATCCTGCCGCGGCGCGACGACCGCGAACGAGGCGCCATCGCGTTTCGACCGAGTACGGCCGCCGCCGCCATCGCGTCCGCGGGCGTGACACTGCGCGGCTTCGCCTCTCGCGCCGCCGAGTCGGCCGCCATCGCGGACGCCGTCGCGGCGCAGACGGCATCGCATCCCGAATGGCGCATCGTGGTACTGGTGCGCGCCCGCTCCCATGCGCGCGCGATCGCCGCCGCTCTGCGTGCGCGGGGTGTGGCGTTTCGCGCCGTGGAGATCGAACCGCTGCAAGATCGCGCCATCGTGCGCGACATCATCGTGCTGGCGTGCGCGCTGCTGCATACCGGCGAACGCACCGCCTGGCTCGCCCTGCTGCGCGCGCCGTGGGCCGGATTGTCGCTGGCCGACCTGTGGCGCGTGGCACGCGGCGCGCTGCTGCCGTGGGACGCGCTTCGCGACGAGTCGATCCGCGGCCAGCTCAGCGAAGACGGCCGCGAGCGCTGCCGGCGCATCCATGAAACGCTCGAGGCGGCTTTTCGAATCCGCAACGACACGTCGTTCGCCCGCTGGGTCGAACGCACCTGGCTGGCCTTGGGCGGCCCCAGCTGCGCCGGATCGGCGGAGCAATTGGAACTCGCGGCCGCGGCGTTCGCGCGCCTCGCAGAGCTGGAACAGCGCGGCCTGCCGGATGTCGCGGATCTGCCCGCCAGCTTCGATGACCTGTACGCCGACCACGGCGCATCGAGTGCGGTCGAGATCATGACCATCCACAAGGCCAAGGGTCTGGAATTCGACATGGTCGTCGTGCCCGCGCTCGATCGCCACAGTCCGCCGGTCCGCGGCCAACTGTTGATGGCGCATCAATTCGCCCGCGACGGCCGTGACGGCTTGGTATTGGCATCACGCCCGGGTGTCGGCTTGGACAGCGACCCACTGTTCGATTTTTTGCGCGGGCAATTGCGCGACGCCGCCGCGCTCGAGGCACAGCGCCTTCTGTATGTCGCGTGCACCCGCGCGAAATGGCAGCTGCTCCTGACGGCAACCGTCGGCAGGACCGACGAGTCCGCGGGGGCCGCGGGGGCCGCGGTGGACGTCGCGCAGCGTCCCTGGCTGCCGCACCGAGCCAGCCTGTTGGCGGTCCTCTGGCCGGTGGCCGGCGGCGCATTTGCAGTCGCACACGATCCCGTCGTAGCCGGCCAGGAGATCGGCGCTCCCCGCGGTGGCCCGCTGGTGCGCGTACCCCGCCGCTGGAGCCCGCGCCCCACCGAGGATCTGCTGCAGGCGGAGTCGATGATCGGGTCATCGGAGTCGATGCCCGGGCCGGGGGAGTCGCGTGCCGAGACGCCGGTGTTCGACTGGGCCGGCGAAACCGCACGGCGGGTCGGTATCCTGGTGCATGCCGAACTGCAGCGCATGGACCTGCGCAGCGAGGCGGAGCAGATCCGTGCGCGTGAGCCGCAATTTCGCCGCTGGCTCGCCTTGCACGGCGTGCCGCCCGAGCATTTGAGCCAGGCCGCGGCGCGGGTCGTCCTCGCGTTGACGGCCGTGCTCGTCGATCCGCGCGGCCGCTGGATCCTGCGGGCCGGCCGGGAGGACCTGCACGAACACGCGCTGTCGGGCACCATCGCTGGCGCGGGCACCATCGCTGGCGCGGGCACCATCGCTGGCGCGGGCGCTGCGTCCGGCGTTGTGCAAGTGGTGCATGTGGTGTTCGACCGCAGCTTCATCGACGAAGACGGTGTTCGCTGGGTCATCGATTACAAGACCAGTGGGCACGTGGGCGGCGGTCTCGACGAGTTTCTCGACCGGGAAGTGGAGCGCTATCGCCCGCAGCTGCAGCGCTACGCCATGCTCGCCGCGCGGTTGGGTCCGGAACCGATCCGTCTGGGGCTGTACTTTCCGCTGCTGCGCGCCTGGCGCGAGTGGGCGGCCTGAATCTACATAATCTGAGCTCTCGCCGCGATCGCTGGGCTTGCGCGGCGCCGCCAAGCCTTGGTTCGGAAGGTTGCAGGGCCTTGTAATATTCGCTAGGATATCGCTATTACGAAAACGAATGCGCTATAGCGAAAATTCGTGAAACAGATGCTTGGGAGTTACTTCTTATGAGCAAGACATTCGGCAACCGTTCCGCGATCCTCGGGTGCGCGGCGAGCGGCGCTCTCCTGGCGGTCGTTCTTCCGGTCGAACAGGCCGCGGCGCAGCAGGCCCAGGTTGCGGGGGATCAGATCCCGGAGATCGTGGTGACCGCTCAGAAGCGCGCCCAGAACGAGCAGGACGTGCCCATCTCGATGACCACCTTCACCGCCGCGGTGCTGCAAGAGAAGAACATCGTCGACGTGCAGGGACTCGCCCGGCTCTCGCCAAACGTGAATCTCGATACGGCTTCGCCCTTCGGTGGCTCGAACCAAGTATTGTCCGCATCGATCCGCGGCATCGGCCAGGACGACTTCGGCATCAATCTCGATCCCGGTGTCGGCGTCTATGTGGACGGTATTTACTTCGCGCGCACCACGGGTGCGAACGTCAACCTGCTCGACGTCGATCAGGTCGAAATCCTGAAAGGTCCCCAGGGCACGCTGTTCGGCCGCAACACCATCGGCGGCGCCATCAACGTCGTGACCCGCACGCCCGGTGATCAATTCATGGTGAAGGCGGAGTTCACGGGCGGCAGCTACAACCGCCGCGATGTGCAGGCGACCATGGACGTTCCGTTCAGCGACACGGTGCTCTCGACCTTCACCTTCGCCTCGCTCAATCGTGACGGCTACCAGCAGCGCATCCCGTATCCCTCGGCGGTTCCATACGTCACGGATCCGCCGTCAGCTTTCGGCAACAACGGCACGGAGACCTTCAGCACCGAGGGTGGCCAGGGCGAAGACGTGTTGCGCGGCAAGGTGTTGTGGAAGGCGGCCGACAAGGTGAACGTGACTTTCACCGGCGATTGGACGCATGTCGATGAGTCGTCGGTACCGGAGTCCTTGCTGGCGACGATCACGGCGCCCGGAGCGGGCGTTCCGCCGACCGCCGCGCTGTTCGGCTTTTTCTACAATCTGTGTCTCATCGGCGTGTTCCCCGCGCCGCAGGCGCCGAGCTGCGGCAACCCGAACCTCAAGGGTGCGAACCTCAATCCGCAGTCCTACCGGCTGCCCTTCGGCAATCAATTCATCACGGGCAACCCCGATCTCAGCTACGGCGTGGGACCGGACTACGACAAGATGGATCAATTCGGCACCTCGGCGACCATCGATTGGGAAGTCGCCGACGCGACGCATCTGAAGTCCATCACCGGCTATCGCAAGTTGGAGTGGAACGTGGCGCTGGAGCCCTCCGCTTCGCCGGTGCTGATGAACCAGGGCTCGTTCGCGCAGTCCCAGCACCAGGTCTCCGAAGAGCTGCAGTTGACCGGCATCGTGCTCAACGATGCGCTCAAGTATTCGGCGGGTTTGTACTACTTCGACGAGTTGGGCCGCGAGGCGGATTTCGTGACCATCGGCGAAGGGCTGCTGCAGATCACGGGCTACGAAGGGATCGATACGCAGTCGTACGCGGGTTACGGGCACCTCGATTACACCGTGGTCGACAATCTGACGCTGATAGCGGGTGGCCGCTATTCGTACGATCACAAGACGCTGTTCGAGAGTCAGCCTGTGTTCGCGGTCGCGGGTCCGGCGTTCCAGACCACGCCGCCCGGCACGAACGCGCAGAACTTCTCGGAATTCACGCCCACAGGCGGGTTGCAGTATCAGTTCACGAAGGACTTGATGGGTTACTTCACGTACTCGCAAGGGTACAAGGATGGCGGCTGGACGACCCGTTTGACCATGCCGCTCGATCCGCTGCGGGTGCCCACCTTCGGTCCGGAAAAGGCCGATACCTACGAACTGGGTTTGAAGTCCGAATGGCTGGACCGCACCCTGCAGCTGAACGCGGACGTCTTCTACACGAAGTACGACAGCATTCAGCTTAACTTCCAGCAAGGGCTTTCGCCGACCATCGAGAATGCGGGCGATGCCGACATCAAGGGCGCGGAACTCGATGCCACGTGGATCGTCGGCGGGGGTTTCTCGCTCGCCGCGACGGGTGGCTTCATGGATGCCTACTACACCTACCTCGCGCCCGGGATCAACGCGGGACAGTCCTGCGTGCAGCCTTATGAAGGCTGCATCACGAGGTCCAGCCTGCTGCCGAAGACGCCGCGCTGGAAGTACAGTGTGAGCCCGACCTACCGGCTGGGATTGCCCAACGGCGCATCGCTACGCCTCGGCATAGACGTGACGCACGAGACCCAGATGGCCAACGACTCCATCAACACCACGCTGCTGATGCGTCCGACCACCACGGTGATGAACACCTCGATGACCTATGCCTCGCCGGACGACAAGTATGAGTTGGTCGCGGGCGGCACCAACAGCACGAACGATCGGTTCCTCACCACCGGCAATCAGGACACCACGGCGAGCATCATTTACGGCACGTATAATCCGCCGGCGGAGTGGTTCGTGACCGGGCGGGTGAAATTCTAGCGGGCGTGTAA
>Ga0116229_10002471_pt1 | contig 29908 bp, 25 predicted proteins | sample S1TSphgellanicum_3_FD_87313 | JGI IMG/M metagenome (GOLD analysis project Ga0116229, IMG submission 87313) | Host-associated microbial communities from peat moss isolated from Minnesota, USA - S1T2_Fc - Sphagnum magellanicum MG | ecosystem: Host-associated > Plants > Peat moss > Unclassified...
CGGGGCGGATCGGGTCGATGAAGAAGTCGCCCGGCTGGCAGTAAAGGCCCTCGGGGCGAACGCAGAGCCAGGTGTCGGGGTGCGGCATGTTTACGCATTCAAAAGACAGGCTAGTGGTGCGATCCCAACGCTCCCTACCCGAGCGTTGGGTGAATCGGCCCACAAAAACAAAGGCTAGTGGTTAAAATCCAAGGACTCTTCCCTTGGATTTTAACCACTAGGACAGGAAGTAGTTCTTTCTTGAAAAAAAGAACCAAAAAACTTTTGCTTCTGAGCTTGCGGACACTAAAGCCGGTTCACGTCCCGCGACGCGCTTGGTGCCACCGCAACCATGACCGGCTCCGCCAGCGCGGGTATGAGCCTTCTCTACGCGCCCTGTTAATCAGCTTGGCGGCTTGCTAAGCGTTTACATACCTACTGAGAATAGGGCGACCTCCGCATGGCAGCTTCCGCGCGGGCCAGAACCAACGAAAAGGCGGCCAAGCCGAACATGCGTGCCGCGAAACCCGCACTGCCGCGCGAAAAGCTGCTGCAGGCGTGGCGGCAGATGCTGCTCATCCGCCGCTTCGAGGAAAAGGCGGGGCAGCTCTACGGCATGGGGCTGATCGGCGGCTTCTGCCACCTCTATATCGGCCAGGAAGCGGTGGTGGTCGGCGTGCAACTCGCGCTGTCCGACGGCGACGAGGTGATTACGTCCTACCGCGACCACGGCCACATGCTGGCCGCCGGCATGGACCCGCGTGGCGTGATGGCCGAGCTCACCGGCCGGGCCACCGGGTATTCGCGCGGCAAGGGCGGCTCGATGCACATGTTCTCGCTGGAGAAGAAATTCTTCGGCGGCCACGGCATCGTCGGCGCGCAGGTCAGCATCGGCACCGGGCTGGCGTTCAGCAATCTGTATCGCGGCAACGACCGGGTTTGCGTCACCTACCTGGGCGAGGGCGCGTCCAACCAGGGCCAGGTTTTCGAAAGCTTTAACCTGGCCGCGTTGCTGAAATTGCCGTGCATCTACGTCATCGAAAATAACCGGTACGGTATGGGCACCAGCGTCGAGCGGGCCAGCGCCTCGCGCGACCTGTCGCAGAACGGCGCGCCATGGCGCATTCCGGGCGTGCAGGTGGACGGCATGGATGTCGCCGCGGTGCATGCGGCGGCGCAGGCGGCAGTGGCGCATTGCCGTACCGGCAACGGCCCGTATTTGATGGAAATGAAAACCTACCGCTATCGCGGTCATTCCATGTCCGACCCGGCAAAATACCGCACCCGCGAGGAGGTGCAGTCGATGCGGGAGCATCACGACCCGATCGACCATGCGCGCGCGGCGCTGCTGGCCGCCGGCGTGGCGGAGGAGGAATTGAAGCGTATCGAGGCGGAAACCCGATTAATCGTGCAAGAAGCGGCAGATGCTGCCCAGAGCGCGCCCGAGCCCGATCCGGCCGAGCTCTGGACCGACGTGCTGGCCGAAAGCGCGCCGTCATGACCCGGATTCTCATGCCGGCCCTGTCGCCGACCATGACCGAGGGCAAGCTTGCCCGCTGGCTCAAGACAATCGGCGAGCAGGTGCGCGCCGGCGATGTCATCGCTGAAATCGAAACCGACAAGGCCACCATGGAAGTGGAGGCGGTGGACGACGGGCGTCTGGAGCAGATATTGGTTCCCGAGGGCACCGAGGGTGTCGCGGTCAATACGCCGATTGCCGTGCTGGCGAACGGTGATGCGAAACATGCTGGCGCGACGAAGCGGCCCGCCGCCCCGAAATCGGACGCGCCACCGGTCGCTGCGGCGTCCGTGATTAGTATTGTCGCCCCGGAACAGGATTACGCCCCCGGCAAGCCGATCACGGTGCGCGAGGCGCTGCGTGATGCGATGGCCGCGGAACTCGAACGCGACGACACCGTGTTCCTGATGGGCGAGGAGGTCGCGCAATACCAAGGCGCCTACAAGATCAGCCAGGGCCTGCTCGATCGTTTCGGCCCCAAGCGCATCATCGACATGCCGATTACCGAGCACGGTTTTACCGGCATGGCGGTGGGCGCGGCGATGAATGGGCTGCGGCCGATCGTCGAATTCATGACGTTCAATTTCGCCATGCAGGCGATCGACCAGATCATCAATTCGGCGGCGAAAACACGCTACATGTCCGGCGGCCAGATGGGCTGCCCGATTGTGTTTCGTGGCCCGAACGGCGCCGCGTCGCGCGTCGCCGCCCAGCATAGCCAGGATTATGCCAGTTGGTATGCGCATGTTCCGGGCTTGAAGGTGATCGCGCCCTACTCCTCGGCCGACGCGAAAGGTTTGTTGCGCGCGGCAATCCGCGACCCGAATCCGGTAATTTTCCTGGAAAACGAAATTCTCTACGGCCAGGCATTCCCCTGCCCGGAGGATGCGGATTTCATCCTGCCGATCGGCCGCGCGAAAATTGAGCGCGCGGGGCGGCATGTGACAATCGTCAGTTACTCCATCGGCGTCGGCACGGCGCTGGCCGCCGCCGAATTGCTGGCCGGACAGGGCGTGGAGGCCGAGGTGATCAACCTGCGCACCTTGCGGCCATTGGATATCGGCACCGTGGTGGAAAGCGTAAAGCGCACCAACCGCCTGGTCACGGTGGAGGAAGGCTGGCCCTACGCCGGCATCGGCGCCGAGGTGGCGATGCAGGTGATCGAGCAGGCGTTCGATTGGCTGGACGCGCCGCCGGTGCGGGTGGCGGGCGCCGATGTGCCGTTGCCTTATGCGGCGAATTTGGAGAAGCTGGCTTTGCCGCAGGCGGAGTGGATCGTAAGCGCAGTAAGAAGCATAGTGTAAGAAAGAAGCAGTTCTTTTTTGAAAAAAAGAACCAAAAAACTTTTATCTGTTGCGGGAAGGTTCGATGCCCACAAACATTCTCATGCCGGCCCTGTCGCCCACCATGACCGAGGGGACGCTCGCGCGCTGGCTCAAGGCGGAAGGCGATACGATCCGCGCCGGCGACGTCATTGCCGAAATCGAAACCGACAAGGCCACCATGGAAGTCGAGGCGGTCGATGACGGCGTAATCGGCAAGATATTGGTGCCCGACGGAACGCAGGGTGTGAAAGTGAACCACCCCATCGCCGTGCTGGTCGCGTCGGGCGCAACAGCCAGCGCCAAGCCTGACGCGGCCAAACCGGTCAAGGCTGAAACAACGAAATTGGCGGAACCCCCACCAGCGCCGGCGCCCGCCGCGCCCGCGGCAGCGGCCCCGGCCAACGGTCATGCCGCCCCAGACCGCGTGTTTGCCTCCCCCCTCGCGCGCCGCATCGCGCAGCAGGCCGGAATCGATCTCAGCCAGGTCAAGGGCACCGGCCCGAACGGCCGTATCGTGCGCGCGGATATCGAAAGCCTGCACGCCACGCCCGAACAGCATGCGCCAACCCCGGCGCCCCCGCCCGCCCCGGCGCCAGGCGCGCCGGCACCTGCAATTACGGCGCCGCACGAAAAGTTGCCGCTCAACAACGTTCGAAAAGTCACCGCCCGGCGCCTCACCGAATCGAAACAAACCATCCCGCATTTCTACGTCAGCATCGACGCGGAACTGGATGCACTGCTGAAACTGCGCGCCGACCTCAACACAAAATCACCCAAAGATGGTTCGGGCGCCTTCAAACTCTCGGTCAACGACCTGCTGATCAAGGCCGCCGCCGTCACCCTGCGGCGCGTGCCCAAGGTCAATGCCAGCTTCACCGACGACGCGATCATTCTCTACTCGGACGTGGACATATCCGTGGCCGTCTCCATTCCGGATGGCCTGATCACCCCCATCATCCGCCAGGCGGACCGCAAGGGTCTTGCCGCTATCAGCAACGAAGCCCGCGACCTCATCGCGCGCGCGCGCGCCGGCAAACTCAAGCCGGACGAATTCCAGGGCGGCGGTTTCTCCATCAGCAACATGGGCATGTATGGCGTGAAGGAGTTCGCCGCCATCATCAACCCGCCGCAATCCGGTATCCTGGCCATCGCCGCCGGCGAGAAGCGGCCGGTGGTCCGCGACGGTCAACTCGCCATCGCCACCGTCATGACCGTCACGCTCTCCGTCGATCATCGCGCAGTCGACGGCGCGCTCGCCGCCGAATTTGTATCGGTGTTCAAATCGATCGTGGAAGATCCGCTCAGCCTCATGCTGTGACATTGGAAAATAACAGCGTAGCCTACGTGCTGCGCGATGCGGTGCCGGCAGACATTGCAACCATCGCGTCGCTGGTAATGGAATTGGCGACATACGAGAAGTTGGCTCATGAGGCACGCGCCACCGCCGAGGATTTTCGCGTCGCCCTGTTCGGACGCACGCCGCGCGCCCATGCCATGATCGCCGAAATCGATGGAAGCAGCGTCGGTTTTGCCCTGTATTTCTTCAATTTCTCCACGTTCGTCGGCCGCCCCGGCCTGTATGTCGAGGACGTCTTTATTCAACCGACCCACCGCGGCCGCGGCATAGGCCGCGCCTTCTTCCAGGCGTTAGCCGCCCGCGCGATCGCCGAAGGCTGCGGGCGGATGGAATGGGCCGTCTTGGATTGGAACGAGCCCGCCATCAAGTTCTACCATGCGCTGGGCGCGGTTGCGATGAACGATTGGACAGTTCAACGCCTCGCCGGCGATGCGCTGCGGGCCTTGGCCGGCGAGATGAAATAAGAAAGGAAGCAGTTCTTTTTGAAAGAAAGAACTGCTTCCTTCTACTGGAGCCCCGCAATGCCTGACACCGAATCCCACGACCTCATCATCATCGGCGGCGGCCCGGGCGGCTACGTCGCCGCCATCCGCGCTGCACAGCTCGGCCTGAAAACCGCGCTCGTCGAGCGCGAGCATCTCGGCGGCATTTGCCTCAACTGGGGCTGCATCCCGACCAAAACCCTGCTGCGCAGCTCCGAAATAAACCACCTTCTGCATCACCTCGGCGAATTCGGTTTCGCCGCCGACAATATCCGCTACGACCTCGAAAAGGTCGTCAAGCGCAGCCGCGCCGTCGCCAAGCAAATGCAATCCGGCGTCGGCTTTCTGCTCAAGAAAAACAAGGTGACGGTGTATGCCGGCCAGGCGCGTCTGGCCGGCAAGCAGACAGTCGAAATCAGCGGGAAAACCAGCAAAACGCTGCAAGCGCCCCACATCATCCTGGCCACCGGCGCGCGCGCGCGCCAATTGCCCGGCCTGGAAACGGACGGCAAAACCATCTGGAGCTATCGTGAGGCGATGGTTCCGCCGGCGATGCCGAAATCCTTGCTCGTGGTCGGCTCCGGCGCCATCGGCATCGAATTCGCCTCGTTCTTTCAGAACATGGGCGCGCAGGTCACCGTGGTAGAAGTGCTCGACCGCATTCTGCCCGTCGAGGACGCGGAGATTTCCGCCTTCGTCCGCCGCGCGCTGGAAAAGCAAGGCATGCGCATACTCACCAGCGCGAAACTTGGAGCAATTCAAAAGCAAGCGGACAGCGTTACCGCGACACTGGAGGCGGCGGGCGAAACAGAAAAAATCGCCGTGGACCGCGTCATTTCCGCCGTCGGCATTGTCGGCAACACCGAGGATCTGGGCCTGGAAGGCACCGGTGTGGTGGTGGACAAAACCCATGTCCAAATCGACGGGTTCTGCCGCACCGGCGAGCCGGGCGTATATGCCATCGGCGACCTGGCAGGGCCCCCATGGCTCGCGCACAAAGCCAGCCACGAGGGCGTACTCTGCGTCGAATCGATCGCCGGCCTCCCTGGCCTGCATCCGATAGATTGGACGAACATTCCCGGCTGCACCTACTGCCGCCCGCAGGTCGCCAGCGTCGGCCTCACCGAGGCCCGCGCCCGCGAACTCGGCCACGACATAAAGGTCGGCCGGTTTCCGTTCATCGGCAACGGCAAGGCGGTCGCGATGGGCGAACCGGACGGCATGGTCAAAGTGGTGTTCGACGCGGCAACCGGCGCGCTGCTCGGTGCCCACATGGCCGGCGCCGAAGTGACGGAAATGATCCAGGGTTACGTCATTGCCCGCACCTTGGAGACCACCGAGGCCGAGCTGATCCATTCGGTGTTCCCGCACCCCACCGTCAGCGAGACGATGCACGAAGCGGTGCTGGACGCCTACGGCCGAACCATCCACGTTTGATTAGCCCTGTTCCGATCCGCCGTACTTCTGATACACGTGTCATCCGCATTTCATACTATTTTGCTAGGAAACTATCGCGCATTGACTTAAGGTGGTCTTAATCGCCGGCTGGCATCGCTGCGACGACGGGTGTTACAGGGTTTGAGGGGCATCGAATGAGTCGGGGAATGAGCAGGGGCATGGCCGCCGTGAGTGACGCAGATAATCTCTCCAGCATAAGACTTTTCAACGATACCGCTGAAGCGGCCCCCCAGCCGCAGGGCAAGCGCCCCCTCGCCATCATCGGCGCCGGCTTCTCCGGCACCATCGCCGTACTGCACCTGCTGCGGCAGTTGCCCATCGACCAGCCCGTGCTGCTGTGCGAACGCGCGCCGGAGTTTGCCCGCGGCGTCGCCTATGCCACCGGCGACAACGATCATTTGCTGAACGTGCGCGCCACCAACATGAGTGCGCTGGCCGACGAACCGAGCCATTTTGCCGACTGGCTCCGCCGCCGCGCCGAGCAGACCTCACAGGGCCTGCATCCCACCGAAGCCGGCCTGTTCGCCAGCCGCGGCCTGTATGGCCAATACCTGCGCACCTTGCTCGACACCGCGCTGCGCGAAACCGCCGGCCACGCCCAGCTTCGCCTGATGCCCGATGATGTCACCGACGCGACTCCGATCGCAGGCGGCGGCTTCACCCTCACCTTCGCCGGTGGCGCGAAAATTATTGTCGCCGGCATTGTGCTGGCGGTCGGTAACCTGTCGCCTGAAGAAATCCCCGACCCTCGCATTTGCGCCAATCCATGGAGCGAAAAGGCGTCGAAAAGGCTGGCGGGCGACCAGCCGGTGCTGATCGTCGGCACCGGACTCACCATGGTGGACCTGGTGATTTCCATCCGCCGTCGCGGCTTTACCGGCAAGATCATCGCCATGTCGCGCGGCGGATTGCTGCCGAGCCGCCACGGGGCGGTTGATCCGTGGCCGATGCCGCGCCTGACGCCGGCCGAACTCAAGTCGATGCGTCTGCTGATGAACCGGGTGAGGCGGGAGGTCAGCGCGGCGGCGCAACATGGTGTGGATTGGCGCGCCGTCATCGACAGCCTGCGTCCCTTCACCGCGCAGCTTTGGGGCGGCATGCCGCACGCCGAACGCCGCCGCTTCCTGCGCCACGTTCGGCGCTATTGGGATGTGCATCGTCACCGCATGGCGCCGCCGCACGCCGATCTGATCGCGCAGATGCAGCGCGAGGGTTCTTTGCAGGTCCTGGCCGGCCGGGTGGCTGGGTTCGACACCAATGGCGGCCTGGTGAATGTGCGCTACCGGTTGCGCGGCGCCGGCAATGAGCAGGTGCTGCCGGTGCAGCGAGTCATCATGGCCAACGGGCTCGAGGCGATCGAACGCACGCGGGACCCGTTGATGGGCCGGTTGATTGCGTCTGGCCTGGCGCGGTTCGACAAACATGGCATGGGCCTTGATGTGACCGAAGCGCTGCATGTGGTGCGCGCCGATGGCACACCGGCCGAGCGGATCTGGGCGCTGGGCCCGATCGTGCGCGGCGTGTTCTGGGAGTGCATTGCGGTGCCCGATATCCGCGTGCAGGCCAGCCATATGGCCGCCAGCGTCGTGGCCGGCCTGCGCGCCGATGCGCCGAAATGGAATTTTATTATCTGAAAGGCGAATGGGCCTGTCTCAGTCGCCGGTTTTCAGCCATCAGTCGCCGATGATCGCCGAACAGACCGAAAGCTGACGCCGCACTCATGCTCACAAGCCGCGCCAAATATGCGCTTCGTGCCAGCATCGCCCTGGCCGAGCAATTCAGCGCGCGCACCTGGACCAGTGCCGGCGATCTGGCCGAAACAGCTTCCGTCCCCAAAAAATTCCTTGAAGCCATTCTCACCCAGTTGCGCGACCAGGGGCTGGTCGAGAGCCGCCGCGGGCCCGCCGGCGGGCACCGTCTGACATCGGCCCCGGCGACGATCAGTGTAGCCGACGTCATCCGCAGCATCGACGGGCCGCTCGCCATGACCCCCTGCGCAAGCGAAACCGCGTTCCGCGCCTGCGTCGACTGCGCCGACATCGACACCTGCCGCCTCCGCCACGTCATGCGCCAGGCCCGCGACGCCGCCGCCGCGGTGCTGGAAAAATGTTCCCTGGGCGACATTCTGGCCACCACAAGGGCCGCCCCCCGCGGCCATTTCGCCCCCCATCTGGTGCCGCCACTCGGGCTTTAGGGCATTTTCAGCCTGACTGGAATCGATCGATTGAGGCGGCCATCTTGAGCTGATACAAATGCTCTGCAAACAACAACCTAGAGCGGCCCGACGGACGCTGGCGATTTTCCAGTCAGGCTGAAGTCGCTCTAGAAGCCAGGGGCCATGCAGCAATCCTCGTGACGGCTTCCTGCGCACGGCCGATATCTGGTCATGGCTGCACGACCCGCACGGCTGTACGACGCCGGCACTGTTGCAAGTCTAGGAGCGGCGGACGTTTGGCGGCCGCCGGTTGGTTCGCGGCCAATACAGTTAACCAGCCCGGCGAATGCCGCGTCGATGCGCTAATCATCTAGCCGTGCCCGCCCTCAAGCCGCCCCCCGACCGCCTTTACGGCCGCCAGCGCACCCACGCTCTGCGTCCCCGCCAGGCGCGCTTGCTCGCCGAGACCTTGCCCCGCATCCGGTTCGCATCCCCGTCAAACCCGTGGTCGGCCTTCGCCGCGCTCCCCACGCACCTGTGGCTGGAGGTTGGCTTCGGCGGCGGCGAGCATGCCCGCACACTCGCGGCATCACGCCCCGATGTTGGTCTGATTGCCTGCGAGGTGTTCGACCAGGGCTTATGCAGCCTACTCGCCGCGCTGGTTGCCGAGGGTGAGGAGGCGACCGGCGAACTGCCCGGCAATTTGCGCATCTGGGACGATGACGCGCGAACCCTGCTAAGGGCGCTGCCGGAAGCCTGTCTCGACCGGCTGTTCCTGATGTTTCCCGACCCCTGGCCGAAGGCGCGGCATGCCAAACGGCGCTTCGTGCACCCCGACATCGTGGCGCTGGCTGCCAGCCGCATGAAACAAGGCGCGGAATGGCGCGCCGCCAGCGACGATCCCGGCTACCAGGCGTGGGTCAGCGACATCATGGCAGCGCAGTCCTTGTTCAGCGTGGCAAAGCCGGCTTCCGCGCGCCCCGACGAATGGCCGCCGACGCGCTATGAAGCCAAGGCGCGCGCCGCCGGCCGGGCCCCGATCTATTGGGTTTTCACCCGGATCTAGTGGTTAAAATCTGCCGGAAGAGTTCTCGGATTTTAACCACGAGCCTTTGATTTGGTGGGGCAAATTCCCTGACGCTCGGGCGTGAGCGTCAGGTTTGCACCACTGGATTTGGTGGGGCAAATTCCCTGACGCCCGGTAGTGAGCGTCAGGTTTGCACCACTAGCTCGGCCACATGCGCTGCAACTCCGGCTTACCCTCCAGGAACTGGTGCTTCAACGCGCCCGCCACGTGCAAAACGAACGCCGCGGCGAGCGCATACGCCAGGGTGCCGTGTATTGTGAACAGCACGCTATGCCAGTGCTCCTTGGTGGCGGGGTCCAGGTGCTCGATCGCGCCGATGCGGAACCATGGGATGACCCAGAACAGCCTCATGGGATGCTCCGGCGCCCCCTTCCAGGCGCTGTCGTGCAGCCAGCCACTGAGCGGCACCAAAAAGATGAAGCCGTAGAGCAGCCAGTGCACCGCATGCGCCGTGCGCCGCTCCCATTCAGCATAGGGCGGTATCGGCGGCGGCTCATGCGTCGCCCGCCACAGCAGGCGCATGATCGCAAGACCAAGCACCGTAATGCCGAACGATTTATGCGCGTCGATCATCGGCCGCAGGTCATTTTTCGGCAGGTAATCGAAGGTAAACCCAATCAGCAGATTGGTGGCAATGAGGGCGGCGACGGCCCAGTGAAAAAAGATCGCCGCCCGGGTGTAACGTTGCGAGACCAACAGCTTCACGCCCCATCCTTCACTTCAATGCACTGGGACCCATGTGGCGGGTATGCTGATGACACCCCTGCCCCGCCCCCCTACCGGCAACGAATGCCCCCCGATGGACCAGTTGACGCATAATTTCCGGGCAACTTCTCCCCGGCATATAGCGGTGCGTACGCCGCCCGCAAGCTGGCTCATTCACGGCGCGGTGTTCGGCGTTTTCGTGCTGTTGCTCGCGCGCGCCGGCAACGCAAATGGCCTGCTCGCCTGGGGCGCGGGTCTGGTTTACATCGCCTATGACACCGCTTTGCTGGCTTTCACTGCTGTACAGACGCGTCCGCTCGCCGGCCGCCGGCACGCACCGTCACCGCCGGCGGCGCAAATGTCGGTGTCCGTCATCGTGGCGGCGCACAACGAGGCGGCGGGGCTGCCCGGCACGATCGCCGCGCTCCTGCGCCAGACCGACCCGCCGGATGAAATCCTGCTCGCCGACGACGGGTCCACCGATGAAACCGCGTCCGCTCTGGCGCCCTACGGATTGCATCAACCCGCTTTGGGCGCGCTGGCGACCAGCGCTACTACCGCTGGCTTGCGCTGGTTACGCCTCGCGCATGGCGGCAAGGCGGTGGCGCTCAACGAAGCCGTTTGCCGGGTGGGCTCGGACGTGGTGCTGACCGTCGATGCCGACACGTTCCTGGCTCCGGACGCGGTGGCCGCCCTGCGCGCCGCGTTCGCGGCCGACCCGGCTTTGGTGGCGGCTACCGGCGTGCTGACGCCCGTCTGCGGGCCGGGCACCGGGGCCCGCCTCCTGCAGTGGTTCCAGACTTACGAATATATTCGCAATTTTCTCAGCCGTTTCGCCTGGATGCGCGCTGACGGACTGTTGTTGATATCGGGCGCCTGCGCCGGCTTCCGCCGCGATGCCGTAGTGGCAGTAGGCGGCTTCGACCCCGACTGCCTGGTGGAAGATTACGAGCTCATCCACCGGCTACGCCGTTACGCCGCCGTGCACGGGCTGGTGTGGCGCACGAAAGTGCTCGGCGACGTGCAGGCGCGCACCGACGCGCCATCCAGCATGACCGCCTTCCTGCGCCAGCGCCGCCGCTGGTTCGGCGGCTTTCTGCAAACCCAATTCCTCTACCGCGACATGGTCGGCAATCCCGCCTATGGCCGGCTGGGCACCTGGATGCTGCCGGTCAAGGCCGCGGACACGATGCAGCCGCTCTACGGCCTGGCCGCGTTTGCCCTCCTTCTGGGGTATCTGGCACACGGCCAATGGGGGCTGCTGGCGCCGGTGGGTGGCATTATCGGCGCCAAGATCGGCATCGATCTGGGTTTTCATCTCTGGAGCGTGCATTTGTATCGGCGCTGGACCGGCGATCGCACCGGCACACATTTCGGCTACGCACTGGCGGCGTCGCTGCTGGAACCGTTCAGCTTTCAATTGCTGCGGCATGGCGGCGCGTTGCTGGGGTGGGTGATGTTTTTGTCGGGGCAGCGGGGGTGGGGAAGGTAGAAGGAAGGAAGCAGTTCTTTCTTTCAAAAAAGAAATACGTCCTTACTTTCCAAACGCCGCAAAGTGCGGATTCCGATAATCCGGTTTCCCATATGTAAACGGCCTCCCATCCACCGTCTCCACGCGCCCGCCGGCCGCAATCAGCACCGCATGCCCAGCGGCGATATCCCACTCCATCGTTGTGCCCAGCCGCGGATATAAATCGGCTTCCCCTTTGGCAATCAAGCAAAGTTTCAATGAACTGCCGGCCGCACGGAAGTCCGCCACCTTGCGGCCGGCGAGAAATGAGTTCATCGCCGCCGCATTGCCATGGCTGCGGCTGCCAACCACCGTAATTCCCGATTCAGGCGGCGTGCGCACGGAGATCTGCCGCGCGCCACCATGGTCGGTCAACCGCGCGGTACCAACACCCGCACCGCAATACGTCTCCCCGCGCGCCGGAACAACCACCACACCCAGGATCGGCAAACCATTCTCGATCAGCGCAATATTCACCGTGAATTCCCCGTTGCCGGAAATAAACTCCTTGGTCCCATCGAGCGGATCGACCAGCCAGAAGCGGCCACCCGTCACCGCCGGCGTCAACCCTTTCGACGCCTCCTCCTCCGACACCACGGGAATATCGGGTGTGAGCGACCTTAGTTGCGGCAGGATAATATCCTCCGCCGCCTGGTCGGCGGCCGTCACCGGGCTGCCATCTGCCTTTGCCGTTGATTCCGTCTGCCCATAAAACTGTAACGTGGCGTGGCCGGCTTCCTCCGCGATGGGGCGAACCTGCTCAAGCAATTTCAGAAGGTTCATTGCACGCTGCCCAGCAATACGCCGCGTTCCTGCAACTTGGCGACGATGGCTTCGGCCGCCGCCTCGCTCGACAACTTCGTCGTATCGATATGCAATTCGGGATTCTCCGGTGCCTCGTAAGGACTGTCGATGCCGGTGAAATGCTTGATTTCGCCGCGCCGCGCCTTCTTGTACAGACCCTTGGGGTCGCGCTTCTCGGCCTCGGCCAGCGGCGTGTCGATGAACACTTCCAGAAACGCGCCTTCCGGCAACATCTCGCGCGCCAACTGCCGTTCGCTGCGGAACGGGGAGATGAAACTCACCAGAACAATCAGGCCCGAATCCACCATCAGCTTGGACACCTCAGCGACGCGCCTGATATTTTCCACCCGGTCGGTATCGGTGAATCCCAGATCACGATTCAGACCGTGGCGCACATTGTCGCCGTCCAGCATGTAGCTGTGACGGCCCAGCGCGAACAGCCGCTTTTCCACCAGATTCGCAATGGTCGATTTCCCCGCGCCGGAAAGGCCGGTAAACCACAGCACCACCGCCTTCTGACCCTTCTGGGCCGCCCGCGCGGCCGGGGTAAGATCCAGTGCCTGCCAATGGATATTCTGCGCCCGCCGCAAGGCAAAATGGATCAACCCGGCACCCACGGTTTCATTGCTGATGCGATCGATCAGGATGAAGCCGCCGGTATCGCGGTTCTGCTCGTATGGATCGAACGCCACCGGCTGGTCCAGGCTGATGTTGCACACGCCGATTTCGTTCAGCTCGAGCTCGCGCCCCGGCACCTGCTCCAGCGTATTGACGTTCACCTTGTGCTTCAACGTGGTAACGCTGGCGGAAACGGTTTTCGTCGCGATCTTCAGCAGATATGGCCGGCCGGGCAGCATCGGCTGGTCGCTCATCCACACGATCGTCGTTTCGAACTGATCGGAAACTTCAGCCGGCGCCTCGGCGCCGCAGATCACGTCGCCGCGCGAGCAATCCACCTCGTCTTCCAAGGTCAGCGTAATGGATTGCCCCGCGGTGGCGTAAGGCAGATCACCATCGATGAGCACCCGCGCCACCCGGCTCTGCCGGACGGACGGCATGATTTTCACCAGATCGCCCGGATGCACCGTCCCGCCGGCAATTACGCCGGAAAAGCCGCGGAAATCCAGGTTCGGCCGGTTCACCCATTGCACCGGCAACCGGAAAGGCGCCTCCAGCGTGCGCTGCGCCACCTCCACCGTTTCGAGGTGATGCATCAAGGTCGGGCCACGATACCACGGCGTATTGCCGCTCGGCTCGGTAATGTTGTCGCCCGCCAGCGCCGAAATCGGAATCGGCACGATCTTCTCGATATCGAGCTGCGAGGCAAAGCTGGTGTAATCGCCAAGGATGCGGTCGAACACGTCCTTGCTGTAATTCACCAGATCCATCTTGTTGATCGCCAGCACCACATGCTTGATGCCGATCAGCGACACCAGAAAACTATGCCGTTTGGTTTGCGTCAGCACACCGCGCCGCGCATCGATCAGAATGATCGCAAGGTCGGCGGTGGACGCGCCGGTGACCATGTTGCGGGTATATTGCTCATGGCCCGGCGTATCGGCGACGTTGAATTTGCGCCGGTCGGTGGAAAAGAAACGATACGCGACGTCGATCGTAATGCCCTGCTCCCGCTCGGCGGCCAGCCCATCCACCAGCAGCGCGAAATCGATGTTCTGGCCCTGCGTCCCCATCTTCTTCGAATCGGCTTCCAGCGCGGCCAGTTGATCCTCGAAAATCATCTTGCTGTCGTACAGCAGCCGGCCGATCAGGGTGGATTTGCCGTCATCCACGCTGCCGCAGGTGATGAACCGCAATAGGCTCTTGCGCTCATGCTGCTTGAGATACGCATCGATATCGGTGGCGATCAGATCGCTGACATGGGCCATCAGAAATACCCTTCCTGCTTCTTCTTTTCCATGCTCGCCGCCTGGTCGTGGTCGATCGCCCGGCCCTGGCGCTCGGACGTGGTCGTCAGCAACATTTCCTGAATAATTTCCGGCAACGTTGTCGCCTCGCTATGCGTGGCGCCGGTCAGCGGATAGCAGCCCAAGGTGCGAAACCGTATCTTCTCCATGCGCGGCGTCTGATCCTCCGGAATACGCATCCGGTCGTCATCCACCATGATGGTCAGCCCGTTATACGTCACCACCGGCCGCTCCGCCGAGAAATACAGCGGCACGATAGGGATATTCTCCAAATGGATATATTGCCAGATATCCAGTTCGGTCCAGTTGCTGAGGGGAAAGGCGCGAATACTTTCGCCCTTGTTCTTGCGCGCGTTGTACAGCCGCCATAATTCCGGCCGCTGACGCTTGGGGTCCCAGCGATGCTGGTCGGACCGGAACGAAAAAATCCGCTCCTTGGCGCGGCTCTTCTCCTCGTCGCGCCGGGCGCCGCCGAATGCCGCGTCGAAGCCGTAATGGTCCAGCGCCGCCTTCAGTCCCTCGGTCTTCATCACATCTGTATAGGCGCCGCCATGGTCGAACGGGTTCATGCCGCGAGCGAGGCCGTCATGGTTGATCCACTCGATCAGGTTGAGGCCCTTTTCGCGCACCATGCGGTCACGGAACGCGATCATTTCGCGGAATTTCCACGTGGTGTTCACATGCAGCAGGGGGAACGGCGGCCGCCCCGGCGCGAACGCCTTCAGCGCCAGGTGCAGCATCACCGCGCTGTCCTTGCCCACCGAATACAGCATCACCGGCTTCTCGGCCTCGGCCGCCACTTCGCGCAGAATGTGGATGCTTTCCGCTTCCAGCCGCTGCAAATGGGTCAGGTCCGGCACGTGACGCACGGCGTTGGCAATCGCATCCATAGTTTTTCCCCACAAATCCGGCCGCAGCCGGTGGCGCGCAATGCCGGTCAGTGCCTCGATCTGCGGCACCAGGTCGGCGGGAATGTCGCGCTCACCCCCCACCCACTGACTGACCGCCGCCTCGCTCCGCCCCACAGCCGCGGCGATATCGCGCTGTCTGACACCGGATTGTCGAAAAAGCAGTTTAAGGTCGGCCATGAGCGACAGCTTTAGCTGAACTTAAGTTGCCGCGCAAGGGGGAACTTAAGCTAAACTTAAGGGCGGCGAAGCGGTTCTCTTTCGGAAAAAAGAACCAAGCAACTTTTGCCGCTTCGACGCGATTCGAACGCTCGCAGTTTTCTCGCCCGGTTCTTACGACCTCGAAACCGAGTGACCTGGACAATACGCAGTTTCGGCTTACGGCCCCAGCAGCGAATAGGCCTCCTCGGGCCCCTGCGTCGACAACTGCGCACTGTCCAGCGCAGCGCGGTCGCGGGGGGCGATTGGCAGCGTCTTGCCGGTGAGCGGGTCGCTGAAGGCCGATCGCGACAGAATATAATATGCCAGCGCCCAGCGGTCGGCATCGGGAAATGCATCCCGGAATGATGGCATTGGCGTCCCCGACAGGCCGGTGGAAATTGTGCGGTAGATGTCGGTGACGGCGGGACCGGATTTGAATCGGCCGCTCGTGAGATCGGCCGGCCGGATTGGAAATCCCCAGTCATCCTTGAGCCCGGCCGCTTTCTCCCCGTCGCCGCGGCCGCTCAGGCCATGGCATTCCCAACACTTGGCTTGCGCCCAAACCCGTTGCCCCTGCGATATGAGTGCCGCCGATGGCGGCGGCGGCGTGCCGATCTTCATCGGCGCTTCCGGCGGTTCGTCGAGGAAATAGAAATCCGGCTTTGTGGGATCGGAACGGTCCGCCGCCAGCACGTACTTGATGTATTGGATGACTGCCAGGCGATCGTCGATCGGCAACTCGAACCAGGCCGGCATGGCGGTGCCTCGCACGCCGCGCGTAATGGTACGCAGAAGGTCGGCATCGGTCGGCAGCGGCCCCTTGGTCAGGCGGAACTTGAATTCACCGAGCGTGAAGTTGCGCGGCCGTTGCTTGTACAAGAACGTCGCCGCCGGGCCGTTGCCATCTCCCTTCGCACCGTGGCAGCCGATGCAGCGCCGTTCATAAACCTGGCGTCCGGAATCGATCCAATCCTGCGAGCGCGGCAAGGAAATCCGCGAGCCCTCGATCTCCTGCGGGTCGAGCAGTTCGCGCCAGCGGCCGCGATTCATGCCGAGTTTCTGCACGTAGGCAATCAACGCGGCTATGTCCTGAGTTTCGGCCACCAGCTTGACCGTACTGCCGCCATATTCATCGTTCGGTGTCCAGACCACCGGGTTCTTGCCTCGGGCAGTAAGCGGAATGAACAGCAAGCCCTGCGCGCTCGGCGTCAATTTCACTTGCTGCTTGCTGGCAAAATCGAAGTATTTCGCGGTAACTTCGGTGCGCGCCAGGGCGGCCGCGTGGGTTCCGGTTCGGCTGATTGGCACGCGACCGGCCGGTTCGTCGAACAGGCCGGAAAAACTGACCATTACCGATCCCTTGGTGATCATCCGCGGATCGTAGAAATGTGCCAGGTGCCATTCGTCGCTGTATTTCAAACCTTCACGGGCCAGGTCTGGGCCGATGCCGCCGGGGCCGAACAAAGGTGGATTGTCGAAGGCATATTCGCCGGGTGCGGTGACCGGCCCCCATCGGCGCGTATCGGCGGAAAGCGGCCCCCACGGGCGGCTCCATGCCGTCACCGGCCTGACATATTGGGTATGGCAAAACGAACAATGTGCGCGCTGATAGACCGCGCGTCCCGCTTTCTCCAGGGGTGTGTAGTCGGTGGCCTGCGTTGCAACCCACTTGAGCTGGCCAAGATCGTTGCGAACCACCGCGGTCACCGCAGCGGCCGGGTGCGGCGGCGCCGACGGTGCAAGCATGCGCAGGCCCCCAGTCACTACGGCGAGCGAAAGGCTGGCGGCGGCCGCGAGTGCAATGAAGGGCGGGTTCATGATGCGGTGTCCGCGGCCGGCTTTCTGGCGGGGTTCGGCGAGACGTCGACCCCGGTGTTGGCGCCTGGCATTTGTTTCCCCCGATTATTGTTCCGCTCTCCGCGGTTTAAGCCGAATTCGATCCTGCGGCTGTCGGCAGTGTGCGCATTGTGAGTGTCTAGAAGTGGCGTTTCCGCGGCGCCGCTATTTCAGAGGCCCGCCATGTTCATGGCAACATCGCATTACAGGTCGCCCCGACAGCAAGGTTCCGCTTTGGGGAACCAAACTCGGATGCCGGAATGTCGGCGCTCGGGCAGGGCAGAAATTACGTCATGTAACGTCTCCCACAAATGTTCGGTGTAGCGGCGCACTGCTACGTGCCGGCGTTTTATCGCACTCCTGTTGCGGCACGGTCCAATGAATTATTCCGCCAAAGATGATCGAGTGAACCGATAAGCGCCCGATCCGGCATGCGGAAACCCATTTGCCACCGGCAAATCGCCGGTTTTTCGAACGACCTCGATAATTTTCGCGAATGCTCTTGCCGAACAGCGTGTAAATTAGGCTTGACAGACTGATGCTGATGCGTAGGGATGTCCTCAACAAAGGCGGCCGGGCTGAAGTTCGGCTGAAATTCGGGTTTTAATCGGGCAAGGCAAACGCTTGACCGGCAAACCGGAGAGGGGGAGGGGGCGATGGCATCTGTGACGCCTGCGCGTATTGTTGTTTCAGCCGCCCTGGCCGCGGTGATTTGCCAGTCTGCGCGTGCGTATGAAGTTACGCCGGTTTCCGGTGGCGGCACTATTGCCGGCCAAGTGGTTTTTCACGGATCGGTGCCAACGCGGCAGATCATACCCAACAAGGACATCGAAACGTGCGGCGGTCCGCGCGAGGATGCGTTGATCGAGGTCGGCCCAGGTCAAGGAGTTGCCAACACACTCGTCTATCTTGCCGAGGTGGACAAAGGAAAGGATTGGCCGGCGTCGTCGGGAACGCCGCAACTGGTCAATCATCATTGCCGTTTCGAGCCGGAGATGCAGGTGATCCGGCCGGGCTCGATCGCAATCGTCAATCATGACCCCGTGCTGCACAACACGCACGGCTATTACGGCCGCCGAACCGCCTTCAATACGGCGCTGCCAAATGAAAATCAGAGCATCACCGCCGAACTTATGAAAACCGGCACGGTGCGCGTGGATTGCGACGCGCATGGATGGATGGAAGGCTGGATCTTCGTGCGCGACAATCCCTACTACGCCGTCACCGGCGCCGACGGCAAATTCAGCATCACCGACGTGCCGCCTGGCACCTATAAGATGGTGACGCTGCAACCGTACGCGAACCTGGTCGAGCAGGATGTTACGGTAGCTTCTGGCAAATCGACTGCGCTGAACATCGAGCTGACGGCGCAGCCGGAATGATGCCGTTGGCGCCACGTGCGCGTGGTCGCGCCGGGCGTCCTGAGCAACCAAATTAAGGAACGGTCTGCACGCAGACGAAAAAATTCACCGAGGGGAGACAAGAAATGTCCAATGAGGTCGACCGCGAGCGCCGTGAAATGGCAACGGTATTGCGGCCAAACGGTGCCCGCCCCGACGGCTCGTTACAAATAACCCGCCGGCTTTTTGTGCATAAGGCGTTGTATGGTGGCGCCGCCGCCGGCGCGGCCGGCGCCGCCCTCACCGGCTGGTTTCCGCTCATCAATACCATGACCATGGCGTATGGCGCCGAGGCACCATTTTCCTTCGCCTGGATTTCCGACACGCATCTTTATCCGAAAACCGTCAATACGCGCTTCGTTGACAAGGCGACACGGGCCGCCAAGGAAGTGCAGGCGATGCATCCCCCCGCCGACTTTCTGATATTCGGCGGGGATATAGCCCAACTCGGGCGCGGCGCCGAATTGGAACTCGGCAACCAAATCCTCCAGGAAGTCAAGATCAAGAAATATTTCATCCCCGGCGAGCATGACTGGTATTTCGACATGGGCGCGAAATGGCGCCAACTCTACGGCAATCCGAACTGGACGTTTGACCACAAGGGCGTCCGCTTTATCGGTCTCGACACCATCAGCCGCGCACCGGACTATTGGACCCCGCGGAGAATGACGCCCGAGGAACGGATGGACCATATGGCGACATTGGACGGCACGGTCGCCGGGCCATGGGCCGGCGTCGGCAACGACCAGATCGCGTGGATGCAAAAGACACTCGCGGACTGGCACAAGGACGCGCCCGTCGTGATATTCAGCCACAATCCGCTCTACGAATATTATCCGCCGTGGAATTTCTGGGTGCGCGACTGGCGTGAGGTCAACGAGGTGCTGCGGCCCTACACCAAAGTGACGAATATCCACGGGCACGTCCATCAGGTGCTCTATAACGAAATCGGCACCATGCGATCGATCGGCATGCTGGCGACCTCCTGGCCCTGGCCGTACGCGCCGGAGGGCGTGCCGAAACTTACCGTAGAAATGATACGTGTCGATCCGGGCGACATTTATGACGGCGTTGGCTGGGGCCGGATCCATCAGACATCGAGCACGCGATTCGAACCACAATACATGATGTGGGGCCGTAAGGAAGTGTTTGCGCAATCTGCGCCGGACTCATCGTCGTTTCATCCGGAAGTCCTGCGGCCACGGATCGCCGACAATGGCTGGTTCTACCCGGATTGAACTCGATTCACCATATCATCCCGACAGGAGGATCGCCATGCAGGATTCGTATGCACATCGTGTCGTGAAACTCGGCGCCGGTCTGGCCGTGGCCGTGCTGAGCCTCGGCACTGCGGCGCCGGCCAAGGCCGACCGTACCCCGGTGACGCCGGCGCAATTGAAAGCCTACAACGACGTGTTCATCGCCGAGGTCAGGAAGGGCGACCTGCTGTTCCATGGTGATGCCGCCATGGCGAAGAAATTGGGCGTCACGCTCTCCACGACCGGTATGGCATGCGCCATGTGCCACCCCATGGCGTCCGACACGCATCCTGGATCGTTCCCAAAATTCCAGTCCACGATGGGCAAATTTGCGGCGTTGCGGGATATGATCAATTGGTGCATCGCGCACCCTAATCAGGGGGAGCAGATCGACACCGATTCCGAGGCGATGCATGCCTTGGAGTCCTATATTTATTGGTCCAACAGCGGATCGGTTTTGGATACGGGGAAGTATTAGGAAGGCTTCTGGTTGAAAAAAGAAAGCACGGACTTTTGCGCTTCAGCGGGGGCTACATGCAGGCATATGCCAGGCGCACACTGCTTTGTGGGGCATTCGGATCCGTTCTGTTCTGGGCCGGCGCGGATGCGGCCGATGAGGGCGCCGCGGAGCAGGAGCTCGTGCAGCGCCTGGTTGGCGGACCGGCCGTGCCGTCGCCATTGGTGCACGTGCAAATCCCGCCGGTGTTCGGCAATGGCTACAGCGTGCCGCTCACACTCATCGTCGATAGCCCGATGACAACTGCCGACCATGTGCGCACGATCCACCTGTTTGCGCCCGGAAACCCGATCATTCCGGTGGCGAATTTCCGGTTCACGCCGCAAAGCGGCCGCGCCGCAATCGCCACCCGGATCAGGTTGGCCAAATCGCAGACCGTGATTGCGGTTGCTGAAATGAGCGACGGATCGCGGCTCATGGGCCGCGCCTTCGTGAAAGTCGATATCGACGGCTGCGCCTAACTTTTTGGTGGCCTGACATTTTGGGGAGACGAAGCATGGCCGGTGGCCAACCACGCGTTCAGGCGCCCGGTGAGGTGGCCAAGGATGAGGTGTTCGAGGTCAGAACGCTCATCACCCATCCAATGGAAACCGGCTTGCGGCACGATCCCGCCGGGCACCTGATCCCGCGCAACATTATCAACAGCTTCACATGCCGGTACAATGATGTCGTTGTGTTCAGCGTGGACCTGCACGAGCCGATGTCGGCCAACCCCTACCTGTCGTTTCACGTGCGCGCCGGCCAGAGCGGCCGGCTGCAATTCATCTGGGAGGAGGATGGCGGCGCGGTCTTCACGTTGGAGAAGCCAATTACGGTCGCGGCGTGAAAACCCCAAGCGCCGCGCTGGCTTTTGGCGTCATGGCCGGTGCCGCGCTACCCTGCGGCGGGTCGCATGCCGCCGTCTCCGCAACGCAAGGCCGCGCCTTGGCCGCTACATGCGCGGCCTGCCATGACACGGACGCGCGAGACGGCACCGCAATTCCGCCCATCGCCGGCATGAGCGAGACGCGCATGCGGGACCTGATGATGGCGTATCGTTCTGGCCAGCGTTCAAGCCAGATCATGCATGTCGTTGCGTCTGCCTTGAGCGCGGACGAGATTGCCGCGATCGCACATTACATCGCAGGTCAGCGCGCGGAGATGGCGCAGTGACGCGCGCGTGCACGCGGCGTGCATTCGGCGGTCTGGCCGGTGCGGCCTGCCTGGTTTGCGCGTCGAAGGCACCGGCCGCACCGGGGCCGGGGGCACCGCGGGTGGTGGTGATCGGGGGCGGCGCCGGCGGCGCCACGGCCGCCCGGTATCTGGCCATGGCGGAAAAACCGATCAACGTCACGCTCGTCGAGCCGAAAACCCGTTTCACAACCTGCTTCGGCAGCAACCTGTATCTTGCCGGGTTGCGCACGTTCGATTCGCTGACGCACGGCTACGAGACGCTTGCCGCGCGTTATGGCGTTCACGTTGTGCACGACCGCGCGCTGCAAATAGATGCGGCAGCGCGGCGGGTGCGGCTTGGCGGCGGCAATATAATCCCATACGACCGGCTGGTGCTGGCGCCGGGCATTTCGCTCCGGTATGACGGGTTTGCCGGATATAGCGAGGCCGCCGCCGAGGTGATGCCGCATGCATGGGAAGCCGGTCCGCAGAGCATCTTGTTACGTCAGCAGTTGGAAGCCATGCCCGACGGCGGCGTGTTCCTGATTGTCGCGCCGCCGGAGCCGTATCGTTGCCCGCCTGGACCGTATGAGCGGGCCTCGCTCGTGGCGGCTTATTTCAAACAAAACAAGAAACGCGCAAAAATCCTCATTATCGATTCGAAGGACACTTTCTTCGAGCAGGACCTGTTTCAGGAGGGTTGGAACCGCCATTACCCAGGCATGATCGAGTGGCTGCCGGCGCAATTCACCGGCGGCATCCAGTCGGTGAACGCCGCCAAACGCAGCGTTAGAACTGCTAGCGGAACATTTACTGCCAATGTCGCCAATGTCATTCCGCCGCAGACGGCGGCGGCTTTGGCGCGCGACACCGGTTTGGCCGACGCGGGCGGTTGGTGTCCTGTCGATCCCACAAGTTTCGAGTCGCGGCTGCAACGCGATATCCACGTAGTCGGCGACGCGATTAACCCGGGCGCCATGCCGAAATCCGCATTCGCCGCAAACAGCCAGGCCAAAGCTTGTGCGTTCGCCATTGCGGCGGCGCTGACAGGTGCCGATCCGGTGCGGCCTTTCCTGTACAACACATGCTATACCTATCTGGCGCCGGACGATGCGGTGAGCGACGCCATCAGCTTTCGCGATAACGCAGGCAAGATCGCGATAGCAAACATAGAAATCAGCCCAGTTGAGACCAGCACCGAAATCCGCGCCAAATCGGTGCGCGAAGCCAATGGCTGGTACGACACATTCAGCCGGGATATCTTCGGCTAGCAAAAGTTTTTTGGCTCTTTCTTTCAAAAAAGAACGACTTGCTTTTACACCCTCTCCTCCAACCGCACGAGTATCTCCGGCAGCACCGCCACCTGCCGCGCCAACCGCTCCAGCATATCATGCCCAGCCCCCGCCGGCCGCGCCGGCAGCGGCGCACGCTTTGAAATAGCCGTCAACGCGGCCACCACCCAGTTCCCCAAAGCCCCACACCGCCCCGGCCCGGTGAGCGAAATCGCAATCAACCGCCCGGCGATGCGGCGCAGCGTCGCGTCGGCCACAAGCACGGTGTTCAGCGCCTCACGCTGACCTCGTTTCGGTTCCTGCATGGCGCGCGTCAGCGACGCTTCCAGATTATTGCTGGCAAGTCCCGCGGCACGGCGCGCGGCTTCGGCATCGATGCCAGGAGCAGGGTTCAGCACGGCGGCGGCGAAAGCGGCGTGCGCGGCGATGGCCGCGTCGAGGTCGGCGCGCACCCGGTCCGGCTCCCAGCTTGGCCATAGCAGGATGTTGGCTGCGACTGCCAGCAGACCGCCGGCGATGGTGAAGCCGGCGCGGGCCAGCGCGATATGCCATGGGCTGCCGCCCGGATGAATATTTTCCACCAGCAGAATGACCGTCGGCGTGTACACAGCGATATACACCGCGTAGCTCACCTGCCGCACCGCCAGCGCCAGCGCACCCAGCACCGGCAGCAGCCCCGCCACATGCATCCGCGACCGCATCAAGGCCGACAGCAACGCGGCAATCAGCCCGCCCAGCAAGGTGCCGGCCACCCGCTCCAGCGTGCGCTGCCAGGTGTTGGCGAAAAACGGCTGCATCACCAGCACCAGCGTAATGGTCACCCAATGCGTGTAGGGACCGTGCCAGATCAACGTGGCCGCCAAAGTCGGTGTTACCACCACGGCGATCCGCGCCGCATGTCGCAAGGTGGCGCTGCGCCAGGTTAAATTCGCGCGCAGCGGACCCATGAAACGATCGCGAAACGGCACCCCGATTTCGCCCTGCGGACCGCTGCCCGGCAAATATTGCGCGGGATCGACATATTTGGTGGCGACGCGCAGCCGGTCAGCAATAACGCCGGCGAACGCGGCCAGCGTGGGGTCGCCACACAGATCAGCCGTGACACGGTTCAACGTCGCATCGAAACGCAGCTGCCGGTCCAGCCGCTCCCGCTCGGTGGCCCGCGCCATCACCGTCAGCAGCGCCCGCAGACGCCGCAGCATCGGCACGTGCCGCGCGCGGGTGGCCGACTGCTCCAGCATGTCGGTCAGGCCAATGAGCGCGCCAAACACCTGGTCCGCCGCCTCCAGTCGCAACAAATTCTGCGCCCCTGGCCCGCTGGCGGAGCCGCGCGCCGCCACGGTGTCCATCAGCGTCACCCGCGCCCGCTCGATCGCCTCGCGCACCGCGCCGCGCTCAGCCCGCGCCGCATGTTCCCACGCATCCGCCGCCGCCCCGGTCTCGCACAGAAGCGCCACCTCGCGGGTCAGCTTGGCCAGCTCGATCCACACGTCCGCCACGGCGCGGCGCGCCGGCCCATACGGATAGATGCGCCAAATCGCCAAGGTCAGCAGCAGCGCCCACAGACCGCCGCCGACGAATACGGCGCCGTTCAGCGTCGACTGCCGCAAGATCAGCGGGTCGTCGGTGCCCAGCAGCAGCACCACCGCCAGCAAATTCCCCAGTGCCTGCAGAGGCTGCCCCCACACCCGCAGATAGGCGCACGCAAACAGAGCGGGCGCAGCCGCCGCCACCACGGGAGCGATCCCCGCCATGCGCAGCCACTGAAACAGGCTGAGGATGGCCCCGCCCGCCCCAACGAAGGCCAGCAGCACCGGCAACCGCCGCCGCATCGGCCCCGACGGGTCGCATATGCACGTCAGCAACGCCCCCAGCGCGGCCAGCGACAGCACCGGCTGGTTGAGCCACACGCTGAACGCCACCGGAATGGCCGCCGCCAGTCCCGCCCGCACACCCTCCACGAGCGAGATGGCGCGCAAATCCAGGCCGGTCGGCAACCGCCGCGGGTCGGCGCCGGGGTTGCGGGGGCTGCCGCGCTTGGCCACGCGGTCAGCGGTGATTGAACAGGGTCATCGCGCCCCATACCAGTCCCACCCCGCACGCCGCCGCAAGGCTTGCCGCCAGCGCCGGCCCGGCACGGTTGAGTCGCGGCAACAATCGCGGCGCCAGCCACCACACCAAAAACGGCGCCGCAAACGCCAGATCCACCGGCAGGAACCGCCCCCTATTGGACGCGGCAACCGCCGCAACGCCGACCAGCACGATTGCCTGCGCCAGCGGCGCAACCGACTCGCCCAGTCCCAACAACGCTACCCCGGCAGCCGCCGGCGCCAACGCCGCGCGCCACCAGTGCGGCGCCGCGCCGGACACCTCCAGCGCCGCAGCTAAAGCCACCGCCGCGGCGACCGTCGTCGTGCCGCCGTCCTTGGCAGCTATCCGGCGGCCCAACGCCGTGGCTGCCATAACGCCCAGGATTAATGGCACCAGGTTGGCGATCGCCGGTCCGTCGAGCGGCGCCCCGCGCAGCCACCATGCGGTCGCGATGGCATACAGCGGCAGCGCCAGCCACCCCGGCAGCGGCCTGCGCCCCGCCTGCATGTATAGCCCGAGCAGGATGGCCGCGCCCGGCAAACGCGCCACCGGCGCCGCGGCGGTAACCGGATTGAGCGGCAGCACGAGCGCCAGCCACCCCGTCGCCACCGCGATCACCGCGCCCAACGCGGCCCGCGTCGGTGCCGCCAGCCGCACCAGCAGCCCCATCCCGAACGCGGCAACCGGCGCCCGCCACACCGGCGTGACGGCAACGCGCCTCACGAGGTGGTAGATTCTGGCAAGCTGCTCATGCATTTAGGCGGCATGACCGCCGCCGCCCGATGCCGTCAACTCCGCTGTGGCCAACTCTTCCATTGCCAACCCTGGCATGGATAGCAACACGCAAGCGCGCTCCCCCGACGACGCGCCCGCTCCCACAACACCGGTGCGGGTGTGGGACATCCCCACCCGGTTGTTCCATTGGGTGCTCGTGCTGCTGCTGCTGACCAGCTACGTGACCGCGCAATTGGACGAGCTCGACTGGCACATCCGGTCCGGCGAGTGCATTTTGGCGCTGCTGCTGTTCCGGCTGGTATGGGGCGTCATCGGCAGCGACACGGCGCGGTTTTCACGCTTCGTGCGTGGCCCCGGCGCGGTCTGGCGGCATTTTATAGCGCATGACCCGAACGATACGGTGGGCCATAATGCAGCCGGCGGCTGGGCAGTGCTGGCGATGCTCGTGGTGCTCTGCGTGCAGGTCGGCACCGGCCTTTTCGCTGACGACGATATTAGCACGCAGGGCCCGTTCGGCCAGTTCGTGGCGCGGCCGACCCGCCTGCTGCTCACCGGCCTGCACCAACGCAACGTCAACATCCTGCTGGCGCTGGTGGCGCTGCATGTGGTCGCCATCGCCCTCTATTGGCGAGTGCGGCGGCAGAACCTGGTGTTGCCGATGCTGAGCGGGGTGGCGCGATTGCCCGCGTCAGTTGCGCCGCCACGGTTGCGCGGGATGATACGGGCGGCCGTGGTATTCGCCGGGTCTGCGGCGGTTGCTTACTGGATAGCTTCGTTCAACCAATGATGAAGCAGGACGTTAGAGCATTTTCAGCCTGTCTGGAATCGCTCGATTGAGGCGGGCATCTTGAGGCTGATACAAATGTTCTGCAAACAACAACCTGGAGCGGCCCGACGGACGCTGGCGATTTTCCAGTCAGGCTGAAGCCGCTCTAGGAAGTAGTTCTTTTTTCAAAAAAGAACCAAAAAACTTTGGTAATTGGTTGCTTGCCCGCTTCGACCGGCACGTCTCACGCGCAAAAGTTTTTTGTTTCTTTTTTGTCGAAAAAGAAATACTTCCTACGCTTCCTTAACTCTTGCTCTAACTTGCGACCTTGACCTTCTCCGCAGACTCCCGCGCCCGCGCCGTAATCGGCGCCAGCGTCCTTTCCGCGAGTTGCAGCCCGCTTTCCACCAGCGCGCCGCCCTCCGTCAGGGCGCGGCTCGCGGCTGTACGGGCGTACTGTGTCTGCAGCTCCATCGCCTCATGAATGCTCTTTACACCAGTCAGCGCCCGCAGATGCGCAATCGAGGCCTCGAATTGCGTGCGGTTTGATTCGGCGGCGTGCGCCGCGAGGCTTTTCAGCCCTTCGCCATAGATCTGGCCGGCTTTCACCACCGTCTCCAGCGCGTCGCGCTGCACTTCCGCATAGGCCCGTGCCAACTCGGTGGCCTGGGCGAGGCTGCCGGTAACGTCGGCCTGAATGTTCTTCAGGCCGCTGGCTGCCGCTTCGGCCGTCTGCTTGAGTTTTTCGCCGACGAATTCAGCCTGCTTGGCCGCTCGCTGTTCTGCGTCCACCGGGCCTGGCGCGCCGTTTCGCGCGGCCGAACGTTCATTGCTTGCCATCGTGTCCTCCTTATTCCCTGCCAAGGGCATGCGATGAATATCCCAGTGCAGCCGCACCGGGAGGCTCGGAAAATACCTATGACTGCGAACCCGACGGCAGTCCCGTCGCACTTCGGGGTTGACAACCGGCCAAAGCATAGGGACCGTCATGAACCCGAATAAACCGGAGGAATTTATGGAACCGAGGTTAATTTCGATAGCCCGGCTTGCTTTTATCGGCCTGTGTGCCGCCGCGGGCACCGCATCGGCGACCCCGTTGCTGGTAACACAGAGCATCGATGAGGCGAAAACCGTGACGCTGGCCGGCAATACGCGGCCCGAAGCCCGGCTCAGAAACGATCGCGGCGCGGTGCCGGACGATTTCAGGCTCGATCACATGCAACTGCTGCTCAAACGCCCGGCCGAAACCCAGGCGGCGCTGCTGCACTTCATTGACGCGCTGCACGACCCGGCCTCGCCCAATTTCCACCAATGGCTCACGCCGGAACAATTCGGTGAGCGATTCGGCCCCGCGTTGCACGATGTGCAAGCCGCCACCGACTGGCTTTCCAGCCACGGCTTCCAGGTGAACGGCGTGCAGACCGGCCGCATGATCGTCGATTTCTCCGGCACCGCCCGGCAAATTCGCGAAGCCTTCCACACCGAGATTCACAATCTGGACGTGCACGGCGTGCCGCATTTCGCCAACATGAGCGATCCGCGCGTTCCGCAGGCGCTTGCCGGCGTGATCAACGGTGTCGTTTCGATGCACGACTTCCGGCCCCACACCAACTTCAAGCAGCGTGCCGCCTATACCTTCACCAGCGGCGGCGAAACCTTCCAGACCGTCGTGCCGGCCGATCTCGCAACCATCTACAATCTGAACCCGCTGTTCAGCGCCGGCATTTCCGGCCAGGGCCAGACCGTCGTGGTCATCGAGGACACCAACGTTTACAGCACCACGGACTGGAGCACGTTCCGCTCGACGTTCGGGCTGTCCGGCTACACCTCGGGCTCGTTCACCCAGGTGCATCCCACCGGGGCCAGCGCCTGCACCAATCCCGGAACGGTCAACGGCAATGAAGGCGAGGCCGAACTGGATGCGGAATGGGCGAGCGCCGCGGCCCCGAGTGCCGCGATCGAGCTCGCCTCCTGCAAGGACACCACCACCTTCGGCGGCCTGCTCGCGCTGGAGAACCTGATCAACGGCGCCAGCCCGCCGGCCATCGTCAGCATCAGCTATGGCGAGTGCGAGGCGGAGAACGGCGCCAGCGCAAATGCCGCCTATAATTCCACCTATGAGCAGGCGGTCACCGAAGGCATATCGGTGTACGTGTCCGCCGGCGACGAGGGTGCGGCCAGTTGCGATGCCGACGAAGCGAAGGCAACGCACGGCATCGGCGTCAGCGGCTTTGCCTCCACGCCGTACGACGTTGCGGTCGGCGGCAACGATTTCGGCGACACCTACGCCGGCACCAACAGCACCTACTGGAACAGCACCAACGGCACCTATTACGAATCGGCAAAATCCTACATTCCCGAAATTCCCTGGAACGATTCGTGCGCCAGCGTGCTGATCGCCACCGTCGAAGGCTACAGCACCACCTACGGCTCCGGCGGCTTCTGCAACAGCTCGACCGGCGAGAAGGATTTCCTGTCCACCGCGAGCGGTAGCGGCGGGCCAAGCGGTTGCGCCACCGGCACGCCATCCACCACCGGCGTGGTCAGCGGCACGTGCAAGGGCTACGCAAAACCGACATGGCAATCCCTGGTCGGCAACCCGAGCGACGGCGTGCGCGACCTGCCGGATGTGTCGCTGTTCGCGGCAAACGGCGTGTGGGGCCACTTCTATATCTATTGCGACTCCGACACGAGGGACGGCGGCGCGAAATGCACCGGCGCGCCGAGCGGCTGGTCGGGCGCCGGCGGCACGTCGTTCGCCGCACCGATCTTCGCCGGCGTACAGGCGCTGGTCAACCAGAAGCAAGCCGCCAAGCAGGGCAACCCCAACCCGGTTTATTACAAGCTCGCCGCAACCGAATACGGCGCCGGCGGCAGCAGCTCCTGCAACTCCAGCAACGGCAACGGCGTCGGCAGCACGTGCATCTTCTATGACGTCACCTTGGGCGACATGGATGTGAACTGCACCGGCACGCATAATTGCTACCTGCCCAGCGGCAAGAACGGCGTGCTCTCCACCAGCGACAGCAGCTACCTCAAAGCTTACGGCACCGGCACCGGGTGGGATTTCGCGACTGGAATCGGATCGGTCAACGTTACTAACCTGGTGAATAATTGGTAGAAGGAAGGAGGGCAGCAGTTCTTTTTTGAAAAAAAGAACCAAAAAACTTTTGGTCCCTCGCCGAAGCGCGTTTTGTTACGGCCGCGTCAGCCATAGGAGAAGAGTTTTTTGGTTCTTTTTTTCAAAAAAGAACTGCTTCCTTACCCGTACTTCACTTACGCTCCGTAGGCAAGCTCCACAAATGTGGTAGTCTAAGCCATAAATTGGCGTGCTTCGCTAATCCATCCGGCGGAACTAGACTGGCGTCAGTAGCAGTTCAATGATATCAATCACTTGTTAGCCAGGCCGCTCTGGCACGGATGCTGCAACTCCCTGGTCAGGCCA
>Ga0116229_10002473_pt1 | contig 29893 bp, 28 predicted proteins | sample S1TSphgellanicum_3_FD_87313 | JGI IMG/M metagenome (GOLD analysis project Ga0116229, IMG submission 87313) | Host-associated microbial communities from peat moss isolated from Minnesota, USA - S1T2_Fc - Sphagnum magellanicum MG | ecosystem: Host-associated > Plants > Peat moss > Unclassified...
CAAAAAAAGAAAAAAAATAAAAAAAAGCAAAAATTGAAGGAGGGAGGGGTGCGTTTTGGGGGGGGGGGGAGGGGGGGTGGGGGTTGGGTGTTTGATCAAGTTTATGCCTAGAAGATGACCACCATGACCAAAAAAGAACAAACACATTAGCTTGAAGACAAAACACAAAAAAGGGATCTACAATAGCTACTTGATTGGGTACATGACCAAACAATGACCTCACAACCAAAAGAGGACAAACACCACCAAAATAAAAATTAGAACATGATGGCAAGTGTACATGACCAAAACAAACTAATATGACCAAACGACAAAACATAATAAGGGTGGGGAGGTGCTTAACCAATTGCATAACCAAAAGTGACAATTACAACTAGAAGAGACCATGACAAATAGGGTGTAGCTTGAATAATCATGAACAAGACCAAAAGTTTATGACAATGTGCCAAACCAACATTACACATAAACAAATAATTAAACTATGAATCAACTTGTAAAAAATCATGATGACATTACATCAACAAAGCAAGAGCATAAGCAAGGACAAAGTTGGGGCAAGAAAAGGCCATTGAACAAGAAGTTCCATCCCACTAGTAGGAACCAACAATGTTAAGACAAAAACAACTGCAAGTCATTAGAGGTGGATGACGGCCAAAAAAAGAAACAATAAACAAATAGAAATGAGTTTTATGGTGGGGATGCCAAGCACTAGCGTGGTAGTACCTCCAACCAAAAAAAAAATTAGGGTTAAATGAACAAGGTTTACCTTATCAACATAGATGGGGACACCTTTTTGAATTTTTTGATCACAACCATTCATGGTTGATGAACATTTTCACATCAATGGAACTTTGGTGTTCATCTCCATTTGTTTTACTTGTGTGAAAACTAGTGTCCACTTATCATCATATGGGTTGTTGATCATGGGATATTCATTGTTTAATCATAGGGGTAATTGTGTTTGTTAGGTCTTTCTTCTAGCTGCTAGGGGTCCTCAACTTTGATCACCCATATTTCATTCGTTTCTAACCCAATTGCTATGATTTAAATCATGTTCAGAGCACCCAAAGGTGATCTATAAAAGAAATTCAGACCCCATTACCAACAAGCTAGTGAAAAGATGCCTTTGACCTTTAAGCCCTTAAGTGTTCATTCAATAACATATTTACCCTAATGTCTTAATTTATTGAGGATGTTGAATAAATTTTTGTTCAAGGGAACAAAAAAAATGTTATGGGACTTAATGAAATTACTATATTTGGTGGTATGATTTTTTTCTTAGTTATCTTTAATGAATTAATTAGTAAATGTGTAATAGGGTTTGGTAGATTTCTGAAAATTTTAAAGGATCAATGGAAATGTTACTAAAGGATCACTATTGTATTTAATGTGTTAAATAAATTTTTTGGCATTACACCAATATGTTTCGAAGTTCATTATGTGTTTCATTAGATTTTGAGTGGAATTGGACAAATTTACTATGGTGAAAGTACTCAACCCCTTAATAAACTGGGATTGGTTGTTATGGACAAATGAATTCACTAATAATTAAATCATCAATAATAAATTCATTAATAGATAATTCCAAACCTAAATTAAGCACTTAAAAACCTTCACTAAGCTAAGTAGCTTAAACTAACAACTTAGTTCACCTAAACATCTAGCCCACCAACTTAAGGTGAAAGTGTGAAGGTTTAAACCTTTCACCTCCTCTCATCACCATGTTAAAGGAATAAGTCCTTAACTATTGAACCATTATTTAAATGAATGATTTTTTTTATCATCACATATTATTATGCATCCTTATGATTGATATTAGAATGTTAGAACCTCAAAATGACAAAGATGAAACCACACATTTCACACACACTTTTGGAACAATGAAATTGCACAAACATATCAAAAAGGTGGTTAATGTAATTTAAAACTAAAACTAGGTTATGAACTTGTTTTCTGAATTCACACAAGGTCACCACAAATTGAATTTCTACAGGTGGTATTACTTTCCTTTTAATATACTCTTCATAAGTCAATTGGAATTACATCCCAAAAATTCTCGTGCTTTCAAGGTAGATCTCAAATCAAGATGTTTTGGTGTCCCACAACTTTACAAACCCATACAACTCTTAACAAAATCTACCAAATCAAAGATATAAATAGATTTTCTTATAGTTCTTGTCAAAAGCTTTCTAACACCATGTTAATATTCTCAATTGGATTTTATTTTCCTTTTCAAATGGACAAAACTTTAAAAACATAATTTTGCTTTGTGAATGTAAGCCCATTATGATATAATATTTTCATAGAAATTTTTAATGAGTTAAAAATCATTTGATTTGGACAAATTTGAATCTTGTCATAGAAAATTACAACTTCCCAAAATCTGAACTCCCAAATTTAGAATGCAACTTGAAAATATTAAGAAATTTTCCCCTTGATTATCAAACATTCTCACCTTCATTTGGGTGAATATTGTATTCTCATCATGTCCCAACCTTGCTTTTACACCCATATTATACAATGAAAATAGCTTCAAAAGGCGGTGCACCTCCAAACATTGAGTTCTTGCATTACAATATGGCCAATACATGAGCTAGATGTACAAGAGGAATCCCAACTTGTACAAGTTTTTGTACTTAATTTAGTCCCTTGAAAAATAGTTGTCCCTAGGCCTTTCACATAGATGTGCATGACAGAGACGAGCTACTTTCTTCATAACTTAACACATGTTTTGTAAATAAATATTGAAGGCTTCAATCCTCCACCTACATTGCGAATTATGAAGAGAATCTCGAGAGCCAGCCTATCCTAAGTTGGAAAGGCTCAATCAACCTCCATAGCTACTTGTACAGCAAATTGCTTGATCTTTGGAGCCTTCTCATGAGCCTCCAGCTCTGGTTTCATTCCTCAATCATCTAAATTGCTATTTTTTCATCTTAGCATAATTCTTTTTTTCATATTGGAGGAGTAACTATCGATTTACCTTATGCTTATATTTTTGTGATTATTTATAAAACTCATTCAATTTTCACAATTAGGTGGTTGGCTGTTCATGGCCTGTCCATACCCACAATTTTCTTATTGGAATCAAATTTATCATTGCAGTTTATGGCTTTCTCTCCAACTGCATCAATGTGTATTGCGCTACAAAATGGCAAGAGATTTTTTGAAGCGATCATCTACAGAATATCAGATGGAGTATCCAATATCCAATAGAACTAGCATGAGATTTATCCACAAATCCAAATCAAGTTGATTGGACCTTTTGGATTAATTAAGGGGTGGTGATAACAATGGACATATAAACTTGAGGCACGGTTTATCCATGAGGCTTTGGAACCAGTGTTGTTTTGTTTTGCAATCTTGTAGTGTAGCAACAGTGGCCAGCAACAGAGACAGATTTAGACTTAATTGGCCACAGTTTTTGTACAGCATCATTAAAAGTGTAGCCGATAGACAAATCTATGGTGACACTCTCCCCCTAAAATTAAAAAATAGGCGAAATGTGGCAACTTGTTTTTTGAAAAAAAAAACTAAAAAAAGGGTGATTTTCGCCATTTTACGTTTTTATTTTTGAGTCAGTGTCACTTGTTGGCGATTTTTCACCCCGAAAACAGGACTATTTGAAACCTCAGAGCGAGATATTGTACCTTTGAAATAAGCCATGTTACACTTGAGACCATCTTTGTGTTGATAATCATTATAGAGTATAGTAGCTTCAAGGGATTTTGCCCCCTATCAACTAGGTGAGATGATTCATCCTAATCCTTTTTGCATTTCTTGACCTAAAAAATATGATTTTGACACATTCAAAGGATTTTTGTGAAAGAAAAATGGGGAACTTGCCAGATTTCAAAAAATAAATTTTTTAAACCAACAGTCTATTTGTACAAACAGGTTCCAGCATGCCCCAAAATTTTCAGGAATATTTTCGTAAGGAAAATAAAGAATGTAATGGAATATTTGAGAATATATCCTATGTCAAAATGGAATCCTCAAAATTAATTAATTAATTAATTATTCGACAAACATGCATCAAAGTGGCCAAGGTATTACAATAAATTTTTTTTGTCTTGGTAAGTTTTTTTCTGGTCGGCACATTCTTTTCCAAAATGTGAGAAAGAGTGGTTTTTGGGGTTGTCTTTTTGATTCACCAAATTTCAAAATCTTTTATTTTAAAAAAACCACCAGATTTTCCATCAGGTTTGAGCAGGTAGGAGAAGTTGTAAAAATGTAAATTTAAATTTAAAAATATTTATCCACAGAAGGAGATAAATAATTTTAAAAATTTTACATTTAAAAAATTAAAACCCTGCCAACTAGAAATGAACCAAAGAACCCAAAAAAGGGAGAATACAAGGAACAAAACGGAAGGATACAAATGCTTCAATTTCCATTTTTGTAATACGGTCAAATTTGGCTAAAATCTGCGTATCTATTCACTCAGATCCCCCACTCATGAGAACTACATCACCAAACTGACAAAAACAAGCAACTGGGTCCTTCAATGTTGTAAAAAGTGGGCAAAGACGTGCAAAATTGGAGTGGAGGCGGGGGAATTAACAGGGGGGCTGGGGGAAGAGGAAAATAATATAAAAATAATATAAAATTGTGAAATTATTTTTCCTTTGGGTTTTTTTTTTCCTCCCAAAACCATCACCTGGTCGGCATCCAACGTGACATTCGTTCGTGAGGAGATGCATCATCCTATTACGTTCGTTCATGAGGAGATGTATCCCATTACGTAATGCACAAAAGAGCTACCATGCACACCTTTCGTCGTCTTCGTTCGTTCAAGACTTGCTTTCTTTCTTTGTTTCTTTCTTCCTCCCTCCCTCCCTCCCTCGTGCACACGTTGTCGCGCCGCTACACCCAAAGTCCACATTTCAATGCAGATTTTGCATTCTTTGTAAACCGTTTTTGAAGAGAGAGAGAGAGAGTCTCTTGACTGCAATTGGGTTTCTGTCCGCACAGAAAATCGATTGGAAACTTTTGGCTGCAAAAATTGACGCTCTAAGTGTTCATTTTGAATCTTCAACATTGGAGTACTTAGATTCTGGCCGCTTAGATTCTGGTTGAGGATTGAGAAGTAAACCGAATGTGGAAAGAATGAGGAGGAGAGGGAAAGAAGCACAATTTTGTGATGTCGAACTTTTGACAAGAATTGGGTGAGACCTCATGTATCATGGAATGATCATGTGAGCCAGCATTGAACAGGCAGACTGGCAGTTTGAAGAACATAGCTGAGGAAAGACAAAGAGATATGGAGCACTGCCAGAATGCTGATGATGTTCAAATAGGGTTTAGAAGACATTTTATGTGAGACAAGAAATTCTTGAACTCTAAGCCCAAAGGATTCAAGGCTTCAGAGTAGGTTGGTTCTATGGCTGGTCCTCGGGAACCTGGGAAGGAGCCGATGGGACCATTCTGGCACAAGATGCTCATTGTCATGTGTGTGGGATGCATCCTTTTGTTCTCCTTCTTTGTGTTGATGGATATGGCAAATGTAATGACAAGGGTTAAGGCAAGGTGCAGTAATCCAATTCAAGAGCTGAATTCACAACAGTTTTCTAAGGCTAGCATTCCACTGAAAGATGATGAAACATGCGTGGCCAGAACACAGCATCTTCTCTACAGGAAGGATCCACAGCGGTTTACAGCATCTCCTGAGCTAGATGCTGCATGGAAACGCTATGGGGAGCTGCACAGAGCATGTTCATTCCAAAAGAATTTGACACATGCGTTTTTGCATGAGCGGAAGATGAAGGCTCATGTTGATTGCAACTACCTGATTATGATCGAGGGTGCATTCGGGCTTGGAAACCATTTTCTTTCTCTCATCTCTGCTTTCACTTATGCTCTTGCTACCGACCGGGTGTTCCTGATTGATTCCAGAAGTTTGTTTGCAAAATTGTTGTGCGATCCCTTTCCTGGTTCTTCATGGTTGCTCCCAGTGGACTTCCCCTATGAAGAGGTGGCAACTGCACCTGCTTTTATCCATGCAATTGACTCCGAATTCAGAGATGTTGACTTGTTGTGTTTGCATCTTGAGCACATTCAGGTAAATTGCAAGATCATGAGAAGTAAGGAACTAGACTTGCTGTTTCAATAGTTGCAGGAATAGGGTTTCCATGGATCATGCACATTTTGATGAGTACATATAGCTCATCATGCAGTTGTGCACAGCAGTGCTCGTGCAAGACTCCCTGTGGCTGTCTACCACTTTGGTATCAACCTTTATGTACCAGATTTCCCTCTTGAAGACAATGGGTTTTTCCAGCTCCCAAGATGCTGGACCTGGGCACACCTGCAATAGAACCTGCCTGCAGTATCTTAGGTATTGATCAGGTGAGGACTTATTCTATTTGTGGTGAAGTCTATGATGTTTTTTGCTCTGAAGGAGTGAGGTGGGTGGGTTGAATTGATGTTTGCTCACAGAGTTGGGGAGACAGTCAATTTTTCTGTGATCAAAACCAGTTGCTTCTCATGGATGTGCAATGGCTTGGGTGGCTAAGCAATCAGTACTTTGTGACTCGCCTGCTTATGATTCCTTCTCTTTGGGAGCGTTTGCATCCCATTTTCCCATTCACAGAGGATCAAGTGTTTTTTCACCTCAGCCACCGTCTCCTCCTCCCTCACAATGACATTTGGGCTCGCATTTTGCGGGAGTATTGGAGTTATATCTCAGGCTCCAGGACTCATGTGGGCTTGCAGATCCGGCTCCATGGCCGCAAGGATCCTGGAGCTTTTGATGAAGAAGTCCTGGAAAGAATTCTTCAGTGCCTTCAAAGTCAGAAGGTTGGATCAAATTCATTCCCATTCTAGATAATCTGAATATTTTCTTGCATCTGCCAATGCACTTGATGGTAAATTAGTTGCAATTTTGGTCAACAGTAATGGCATCCTCTATGAATCCATGTCCACTGCACCATATGCCAGGGTCACAAATCCATTCATGAGACTGACCTGATCATCCCCAGACTTGCCCTTCATTTCTGATTTTATGTTATGCCAGGTGCTACCAGAATTAGTTGAGAAGGAGAACATTGAGGCACTCTCTGGTTTCTTCCTCAAGAGAAGGGAGGGTGAACTTACATCAGCAGACATTGCAGTGCTGGTTGCATCACTCCAAATCCGTTTCTATGAATCTTTGAGAGATTCTTATGGTGCAATACCTAATGCAGAAAGTGCCATGATACGTTTCCACACAGTATCCCATCTGGTATGTTATTCCCAAATGAACCATTTCCAGACTTTCTCACAGTATATGGTACAGACTTTATGCAGTAGGTGGGTTCAATCCAATCCCATTTTGTCTGTGTGGAACAGATCTTCACACAACTACAAAACACAATTGCTTCAAAATGCACAAATGCCTATAGCTGTCACAATTCACAATCATCAATGAGGTCATCCCTTTACATTGCCCATACTCTGGATGTCAGCAGAACTGGGTGTTCTGCAGAAGCAACTGTCAAGATTAGCTTTTTCCCTTACACTGATTTTATGCACCAGGGGCGTCAAGATTACACAGTGCAACAGGCACAGATTGCCTTCGTGGAGATGTGGCTGCTGAGCTTCAGTGATGTACTCTTGACCAGCCCTTATTCAACCTTTGGATACATCCCACAAGGTAATGTCATTATTACAAGAACTGACTTTCTCTACACACAATGTGAGAGCTCATGCTGGTGCATACAACACCCTTCCTTCTGCCTGGAAGGTGCTTTCCCTGTAGGATGTTTGGCTGCAAGTGCTGAATTTCTTTCATTACTGGCAACATTGCTTGTGAGTAAGTACAAACTAGAGACCAGCATGTAAAAGTGAATGGAACCACATAACATTGCATTTGATGAACTTGATTCCACTTCTCACAAACTATTCACAGAAGCTACATGCATTGATGCACACCCAGTTCTAGCATTTGTGTTGTATGGACTATGGACATATCTGTTGGAAATGCTGCCATAGAGTGCTGCTGTTCCTCTTGCCTTGAATTCTGAAGAGTTGACAGTCTTGATGGATGGTGCTGCAGCCATCGGAGGGTTGAAACCTATCATTCTGAATATTCAGGGAGGTAATATCACAGCCAATGGGCCACAAGCATGCTTCAGGGGCCAATCAATGGAGCCTTGCACTCACTTTCCACAGAAACTTGCCTGCAGAGGCTCCAAGGAAACTGTAGAGCATAGCAATTGGATACAGAATCACATCAAAGAGTGTCAAGATAAAGAAGGTGGTCTTCAACTGGTTGACCATGCTGAAGACCCCTCCAGTGCACACTTGAGGGAATAAAGTCACAATCTCTCTCCCTCTTCTTCTATCACATCAGTGGCTTCTGCACATGATCACCTCACCTATTCACATCATCCCAATGGTATCTCTGCAGATCCTCTGTAAGCACATCATTACCTTACTCATATCATCCTGATGGTATATCTCTGCAGATTTTTCTGGAAGACCCATCTTGCTTCATACAAGTCCTCCATTGTTCCAACTACATTAGGCATCTGATGATGAAAATATCAACTCTCTCTGTCCTATCTGGTACAAGACCATTCATCACACTCAATCTTCATTTCATGTGCTAATTGAGTCAGAAGAAACGTTAAGATCCAAATATAGACATGGTCCTAGTTCCACAGGACATGGCCTCCCTGAAATTCAATTTGTGCAGTAATTGCAAGTTTCTTTTTGAGTTGATGAGAACTGGCCGGCATCTTTTTCCCCTCAATTTCCAGAAACAGCTAGGTCTTCATGCATGAATATTACCTGCCTGAAAAGAAGTGGATCTTTGAAATTCCATTTACATCTAGATGTCTTGGATCATCTACTTTGTGCAACTCAAGCCACAGTGCCAATGTAAGTCCTTTAGACCACATAACAAGCCTTGCAGAGTAAGAACTTGTTCACTGGAACCATTGAGGGTACTGTCTCCTGCTGCTGGTGGTCAGGATGCATCTGCACAGAACAGAATTGGTGGACTTCTATTGGGAAACCTAAAAGAAGTTCAACAAGCTCCAGAATTCTGAATGCCTCATACCATCCCTGATATATAATCTTCATCAAACATGACTGTACAGTTTCAATGACATCACTCCTAACTTTGTATCATTTGGACACATGATAAGAACAGAAATGTCATCATGACTGCCTTGCCTCAATGCACCAGCTGCTAATCCTTTGGCCGCTCTTCCTGCATTGTTTTCAGTATGCACAAACTTCACAGCACCAACAGTGTTAATCACACCCCACAACCCATCACTGGCAACAATGAAAAAATTGTCCTCTGGGGTTAAGAAACCTTCCCAGATGTCAGGCTCTACACTTCAATGGTTTTTCAATCTGTAATCTCTGAAAGATCTAACATTGCCGATATTTGATCACTGTAGTAAACTCCACCAATCAGCACAACCTCTCCGCCCTTGCTTTCCACCTGTCAAAGAAACAGTGGAAAACTATCTATCAGGATTCATCCTTGAATCATCTTATACTGCCACTAGACAGATTTGATTGTCCAACAATGCACTTGAGGATCCAATCCTATCCAGCTCAAAGGCTGAAGGCACCACATTTCAGAGAAAATGAGAGATGCTGCTGACTTGCATATATTCAGCTGGGATGAAAGGTGACCATGGCCTTGCACAAAAGTATATGCCCCAAACTAAATACCAACTACTCAGAATGATAAATCATGCTCCAACTGGCTTGACTGTGAACCTCCTCATGGAACACAAGCCCAACACTGAGCCAAACACATTTGGTTGTTCCATCCAAATGAGATTACTTGTGAGCTAACTCATACAAAGTACCAAAAAGATCTGCAGAAGTTAGTGTCTAAGAACACTACCTAAGCAAGCAATTGTAACAAATGGACCTCAGTGAGATACCATCTTCTGCTCCTTGGCATTCTGATGTGCATGGTCAACACTGAGATTTATTCCCTCACCACCTCATGATAGGACTGCTCTGGAGTCACCAACATTTGCAATGATGATTTGTCTCCCTTTGTTCAACAATAGGGCCGGTGTTGCTGTGGACCCTGTTCTGAAATCCAGGTTTAACTTTCCCTTGGTCCAAAATCCTGCATGCACACAACATCTCGTGGTATAAATCTCCACTAGCTCAGCTGCATGTCACTCAGTACTGATGACAAAGATGATGGCCCCGAAACCTCTTGGGAGCTAGGTTTTAAGTTTTGATGCCCCCCATTCTTTTGCTAGGTTTTTGAGCAATATCCTACGGCTCTGTTGGGAAACTCTAGCTCACAGTCTGGATGAGGACTGACCCTTGAAATGGATTCATTTGCATACTACTGATTTGACAAGATCCTACATGTGAATGTTCCAGTCAAAGGCAGGTCTGTCAATGAAGAAAGCAACTTCCAGTCTTCCAGTGTGAGACAAAGTGCAGTTGTGGTATTGTGAGATCAGACAGCCAAGATGCCAACTTGACTTATGTGCAGAGCTTGCTGGCAGGCACAAGGGCAAGAACTCAGTTGCTTGATGAAACAAAACTAGCTCATGGGTATCACAGACTAATGTCAAAATAGATTGAAAATTTGCAGAGATTATTAGTAGTGGTAGGCTAGATTGAATTGTTGCAGCAGCGAGAGATTTTCATAACTAGGCAGATTACCTACTTCTTATCAGTATTGAAGTAGGTGTCAGTGATGGCCTTCTCCACCAACCTCATAAGCCCACCTTCCATCTGCCCTAAAGTTTCAGGACCATCGAACTATGGTAGCTAAATCAAATACTCCAAAAACACCAAAATTTGAAAGCTGCCTGTATCTCATAAAATTGCACTTTCAATGGTGAGGATTTATCAATTTTCACCCAAATTACACATGTTTAACACAACAAGATTCAGATTGAAATCCCCTACAACACTACCAAGTCGGATTGTTTAAAATGTTGCAAAATTCCAGCTACTGGGAGGTTATGTGCTTGCAACTCCCTCCTGTCACTCGGCACTGGTTTGGTCAAATGTCAATTAAGGGTTAACCTCCCTTGTAAAATGATCCAACTTTAAAATTTTAAAACTTTAGGAGAACATTAGGAACTCCTACATTTTCATTTGCATAATGAATTATCCATAGTTCATCGAGTGTTATTAAATTACAAATCTAAATATTGTCATTGGTCTGTGCTCACAAATAGGTAGCCATGTCTTTCTTATCACATTCAGATTTCACAGGCTATCTTTCTCTATATGACAGCCCAATTTTCACATTGCCCCCAAAGAATGATATTGCAAACCAATGGACTCCGTCCCAACAAACAGGAAATAAATAATCTCTTCCCTATAGTAAGAGCAACTCCACCCATACTCAGCATTTGACCCTGCAATGATATTTCTCACATGCAAGATTACCACCTATTTGTTGTTCCCAAGACTCACCCATGAACTTGAAGCTGAGAGTCCAGACTATAAAAAGTCAGAACCAGTGTTGGCTGGTTTCGGGTTCTAGGTTGGGTTCAATTATGGACTAGGTCTAAGAAGCAGACTTGACACAGTTACATGGACTCTTAATTGGTATAAATGTTTTTCCATGGTCCGGGTCGTAAGGTTAGGTAAAGGCTAAGGTCTTGGGTTTAAATAGGGTTTAAGATTTCTAAGTTCTAAAGTCTTAGGTTTGAGTTCTAGAGTTTTAAGTGTTAGCTCTAAGTTTTAATATATAAGGCCATCTCTGATGACAAAACCAAAATGACCTCTACACAAAAGTGTTGTGATGTTCCATATATAATGTTCCCTATGTTGGATAAAAGCCCAAATAGGCCTTGTGTGAGTGGAGACGATGTTGACAGACTATTCCTTATGTTGTTCCTTATTGTTATTTTTGGTGATATGTTGGGAAACATTTTGGGAACCTTGAAAACCTATTGGAAGTTTCAATGGAACACCCATACTTGAGGGTGTTACCTAGCTACCTAGCATAAAAAGTAGTCAAAAAAAATTATTTATTGAATACCATGAGAAAAAAAACTGGAGGCGAACGTTTCAAAAAGTGAAATGCTTGCAAGAATGCACCTTTCACTTTTCAAAACGCGAAACCTCTTAGTGAAGGTAAAATCGCACTTCATCATATGACCTTCAAACACACTAATTTTTAAAATTCTATGATCCTTGTAAGTGTAAGATTCCTCCAACTCTCGAAGTGTAGGTATAAAAACCCTCACCATCCTACACCTCGTGATCTAATTACATTTAGGTTAATGAAAATCTTTGCTGCATAAAGCCCACAAGTTGGGGACATTCCCAAAACACGATGTAGGACTACTACCCTATCATCTCCTCCAAGTAGGGTTAGTAAGCCCCAGGGTGCGGTTCTCAAAGTAAACAACCGCACCCTGGGGCTTACTAACCCTACTCGTAAATCCAACAAACAAATTGTGTGGGAACCTTTTGGAGGATAAAAAGCCAACTAATCAATCAATCAATCAATCAATCAATCCATAGGTACTAATAAGAAGAAACAACTTCCAGCAAGGGGTGTGTCACAATGTGGCCTTGCCATTTGCATTAAAAAGTATCTGAAGGCAAAAGAAGAATTATGAAAACTCAAATACTTGAACATGCGAAAATATAATCTTCAAAAAATCTTCTAAAAGAAACCAAAATCCTTCAAGATATTACAACTCTATAACTAATCTCAATTTTCAACACAAGCCAAAATATCATCTTTCAAAAAATCCTCATATGAAAATAGACCTATTATTACCTAGGGGGAAAAATCCCTTAAGCTACTATACTCTATAATGAATCTAAACACAATATCCCTTGCCTTGGTAGGCAAGACCAACAAAGGGATCAAGACACACCTTGGGAGGCTGGGGACAAAAGGAAAGTCACAGATGGCACAGAACCACACCATAAAAGAAGAAGTAAGTGAACTAAGTAATCTGTAGAGCTCAGTTCAAAACAATGAACACTCTGCCAGAAACTAACTACCTATTTGTAATCTTTTCCAAAAATGTTGAAATGAATCTAAACATCCGGATTTGTGCTAAATGGGGGAAAAAGAAAATGCAAGCCTGAAGACATCTGCAAACCCAAAGAAGAAAAGGAAACCAAGTTTGGATAATTCACTCCAAGAATTGCATAACTTAAGCATTCTTCACATGGGCCAATTTCATTCTGATTTCTGGCACATGAAAAATTATTAAAAGAGCAAATCTCACGAGCTAATTATTCAGAGCTCACAGCTATGTATCAGGCACAATTTGTACAGTGTATTTGGAGGGCATGTTATCGAGCTCAATCTGTCCTCCACAAGTTCAGGGCATTTCAAAAGATGAAACGCCTGCTCCAGCATACATCTCGGTTTTTTCAATAGCCCGGGCTCTTCTTTTGTTTTTCTGTGATACCTAGCGAGTATCGACAGCATTCATTGCGAGGGAAAAAAAAGACAACAAAATAAAGTAATGCCGGTGCTTTACTCAGGGTAATGCCCTCCAGGGGGGTGTTCTCTAAAAAAGGAGCCATACAGTTTATCATCATCACACAAGAGACGTCCAAGAAACCAAAGGAAAAAGGAGGGTGAGGGGGGCGTGGATTTGATCGAAGGTACCTAAGTAAGTGACTCAAAGAAGCGCAAAGAAAATTTTGTAACAAAAGCTTGATTTGATTCTCGAGAACAGCGCGCGCCCGGCTGCTGCTGCTGCTGCTTCTGGCTCTTCTTCCTCGCTTTCTTCAATACTCAAGGGTGATAGTCGCCAGCGCTGTTTAGGGGAAGAGAAAATTGGTTTGAAGTAAATTACCGATTTAGCTGCCCGCCCCCAATTCTCCTCCCGAATCCCTATACAGTAGCAGCAGCGTATAGGCAGGGCAGCTAAGGCCGCATTTTTTAAAGAAAAACAATTCACAAAAGACGGTAGGGAACAGAAGTGCGTCCAACTCTACCGCAGGTAGAATGCACTGTTGGAGATGTGTGCTTGAGCGAGGATGAAGGGCAGGTTTTGCACTGCAAGCTTGTGAGGAGAAGGAGGGGGAGGAGATGGAGAGAAAAAGAGTCTGGTTTGGTTGTTTAGGGGACGAGAAAAGAACAGAAAGAGAGTAGTAGTAATGTGACAATAATAATGTGTCTGTCCGTGGTTTCCGGGAGAAAGAAACGAGTGGTTTAATAATGTCTGTCTGTGACTTCTTCCAGTCGAGGAGGAGGAGATGGAGAGACGAGTCCGGTTTGGTCGTTTAGGGGACGACGAGAAAGGAGGGGAAGAGAGTGGTGTAATAATGTGTCTGTCAGTGGCTTCCGGTTGAGGACAAGATGGAGGGAAGTCTGGTCTACTGTCGGTGGCTTCCAGTTGAGAAGAGTGGGAAGATGACGGTAATAAGTCTGGAAGAAGGAGGAACAGTAGAATCGGGAATGTAAGGTAGAGGAGTGAGAGGGTTTGGAGGTCAAGAAAGCTGTTGCGATTATGGTGTTCTCAGTGGAGAGTGGCAACAGGGAAGAGGAGCAAGAGCAGGAAGAGGAGGAGGAGGAGAAGGAGGAAGACGTGATGCCTTTTACTTTTCCTGATGAGGTGCTTGAGCATGTGTTAGTTTTCGTGACTTGTCATAGGGATAGGAATGCGGTGTCGCTTGTGTGTAAGGCATGGTGTAAGACGGAAGGATGGAGCAGGAGGAAAGTCTTCATAGGGAACTGTTATGCTCTTTCCCCAGAGGTTCTCGTGCGCCGCTTTCCCAACATAACTTCGGTGATCATGAAAGGACGTCCGAGGTTTGCCGATTTTGGATTTGTGCCCGCCAACTGGGGCGCTTACATTTTCCCTTGGATTCAAGCCATGGCGACGCGTTACCCTTGGCTGCAGGAGCTCCGCCTTAAGCGCATGATAGTGAATGATGCCAGTTTGGCAAAGATTGCCCAATCTTTCTCTAGCTTTCGATCTTTATCCCTCACCAGCTGCATTGGTTTCAGCACCGATGGTCTGGCAGAGATCACCAGACACTGTAGGTAAGGTGTTCACTTTGTCCCTCCGCATGTCTCCGGTCCATTTGTACTTTATTGTTCACCACTTGAGAGATCTCAGCAAAAATGTGCAGGCCAGAGTTTGATGTGTTCTACATGTATCTGCAAACAAATCCCATATGCTCCTCCTCTTAGGGTCTGTCAAACTTTCTTGTCTCAACTGAATGGGAAGTGTCATGCACTGATTTGGCAATGGCATGCAGGTGCCTGGCAGAATTGGAGCTCCAGGAAAATGACATCGAATTTCGGAGTGGAGAATGGCTGACTGCTTTTCCTGAAACATACACTTCGCTAGTGTCTCTCAATTTCTCCACAGTCCACTATAAGGAGGATTATGTGGATGTCCTTGCCCTTGAGCACCTTGTAGCTCGCTGCCCTTTGTTGAAGAAACTAAAGCTGAACAAGGAGATCAACCTTGAACAGCTGCAACGACTCCTTCTGCGGGCTCCTAATTTGGTAGAACTGGGGACTGGATCTTACTCCCAGAGTCTGACATGGGCAGAACTCTCTGAACTTCAGAGTGCTTTGGAGAAGTGTAAGAGTCTGAGGAGCCTCTCAGGAATCTGGGAGGTGGTCCCAGAGTTTGTGCAAACATTGTACCCAGTGTGTCCAAATCTGATCACCCTCAACCTCAGTGATGTCCTTCTACCAACTGCTGATTTTTCAAAGCTCATCAGCTACTGCCAGAAACTACAGCAATTGTTGGTCAGTCCCTTCCAAACTCTCTTGTCAATTGGTGAACAGCAGGTTCTGTCATGCTACTACACTGTTCCAGCAATGCATGAAGTTTTGCATCTTCTATTTTGCATACCTTCTCTTCATTCCTCAATGTCTGTCTGTGTGATGTTGGACTAGATAGCTTGGTTTGCATTGAGGAAAACTGGCATGCATCTCTCACCCTTCACAATGTTCCCTTCATGTTGTTTTCCATCTCTCCATGGCTGCTGTTTTGGCATGATTAGCACCAATATCCATCCTTGAGCAAGTTTCCTGTACAAATTGCATATGTTATGTATCATGAGCATGCACATCTATGCCGTCTCAACAAATTGTAATAGTAGACCTAGAACTAATCACTTCAGCCATTTCCTTTGTTTGTTATTCAGAGGAACAAGCGAAAGGACTGTTTGTTGATGTCTGTGATGTGTCAGATAGGTTGACTATTTTAGTGCCTCTTTCTTTTCACCTGTTTGGTTCTGAAAGTGAAGTGTTTGGATGGCATTTTAGTTTTACCTGTGTAGCTGACTCAAATGGCTGTTGCACACCAGGTGCAAGATGATGTTGGTGACAAGGGACTGAAGGCTGTTGCAATGGCTTGCAAGGATTTGAGAGAATTGAGAGTGTTTCCAGCTGGGGAGGAGGGCTCTGTTACTGAAGAGGGTCTTGTAGCAATATCAGAGGGTTGCCCCAATCTAAGGAAGATTCTCTACTTCTGCAAGCAAATGACAAACGTAGCCATGGCCACATTTGCCAGGAACTGCCAGAGGATGACACACTTCCGCCTGTGTATATTGACACCATATGAGACAGACTGTGTGACTAAGGAACCCTTGGATGAAGGTTTCGGGGCCATCTGCAGGGAGTGCAAAGATCTGGAACGGCTGGCTCTCTCTGGACTTCTGACAGATAAGACCTTTGAGTACATTGGCCAGTTTGCAAAGAAGCTTGAAACCTTATCAGTTGCATTTGCAGGGAATTCTGACCAAGGCATGCGCTACATATTGGATGGGTGCAAAAAGTTGCGGAAACTGGAGATAAGAGACTGTCCATTTGGTGACGAGGCCTTGCTTGCAGGTTATTCCAAGTATGAGACAATGAGGTCTCTGTGGATGTCAGCTTGTAAAGTCACTCGGTCAGGTTGCCAATTTCTGGCAGAGAAGAACCCAAATCTCAATGTGGAGATCATAAAGGATAGTGAGGGCACAGAACAGCACGTAGAGAAAGTGTATGTGTATCGCACCATTGCAGGGTGTCGCAGTGATGCCCTATCCTCTGTGGAAATATACGGTAGTGGAAATATATCCATATAGCACAGTAAATTATTTCTTTTCCAGCTATTTAAATTTCATCAGTATGGATTTCTGTAGGACTTTCTAACACACTGCCAGATAGAGAGGGTGTGAAGATGGGGGATGTGGGATGGAGACATGTTCAAAAGTAAGTGAAGCTCTTTAATGGCCAGGTTGCTTTCTCCATCTGAGTAGGCTAGTAGCTGACGGATGGTCCAGTTTTTTGTACTTGACCTTTCTTGTATCAAGATATCTCCTCATCAAGAGATTGGAGTATTCTGCTGCCAGCAAAGTGGTCACAACCTTTTTGGACCCTTGTACCTGTATAGTCTTTCAGCTGAACCTCTGGATAGGCTTTTTTGGGAATGGTGCTTCTTCAAGGTGAATGAAGGTAGGATTGCTGTGTCAGTCTCCCAACCAATCTATGTATATCCACTGTTGAAAATTGCCATAGTTTTCCATTGTCAATCTTGCAAAATGAACATTGACAACAGTCCTGTATGCGTTGTATATGGTAGCATCCAGCTGACTATCCAAGTTGTATGTGGTAATTCTGTTTTGATCTTCATTCTACCTTCAAAACATGTTCTGGCTTCTGTGCTCGATATAGACCACATGATAGAAGCATTTGGCTTTGGTTTATCAAGTGGGCCAAATGTGCAGAAAAGGATTTGAAGAGTATGAATCTTCTAAGGTTATGTTTTTTTTTTTCCATCCCTGTTGAATGTTCTCATGTTTGAGCTTTCAAATTTGAGCACATTCATAAAATGTGGATCCACATTGCATTGGTGGCTTCTTAAGGAGGAACGACATGCCCCTTGGTTGTGGTCTCCAAGTCACTATTCCTCTCTACATGGCTTGTCTATATATGCTGGAAAAAGGCGCGAAATCTATTGAGGTAGAGCATATAATGTTTTTATGGTCTGAGGAGAGCACTTAATGGGCTAGGGTGGCCCAAAGCTTGACCCGACAAAAATAATTCATCCATGAAAACATTGCTTAGTCTATGGATTGTTTTCAAATTCAACAATAATAACATGAGGAATAACATGCTTGTAGAAGATCCTTCAAAGAACACAGTTAATGCTTTAATGATCATTGATTCCATTATAGCTGCATGTCATCCTTGGTCATCTGAGATGCGACGACCTGGTTATCTTTATGTCATAACCATATAGCCTAATCATAATCTAGTTATAAGACATAAAGGGAGCTATGATTCGATTATAGCTTCATATTATCCTTGATCACTTAAGATGCTACAACCTGATTATCTTTATGTCATAATTATATAGCCTAATCATAATCTAGTTATAAGACATAAAGGGAGCTAGATAACTGATAACCTAATTACTTCTATTGCATACTACTATAATCTTATGATATCTTAATCAGAGTTTTTTTTTAAGATAAATTTTTCAAGTAGGTTCATTGGCTAGGATCCTTAACTTTAATTGACATTAAAAGGGCAATTGTCCTAGGTGGGTTGTAACATTTTTAGCAAAATGCTACTACAAGTGACAACCTAGGAAGCTACTAGGTCTAGATGTGATTAATTTAATTATTTGTATTTGAAAAATGGGGAAAATAGCCTTTTAAAGTCTTTTTTTTTCTTTTTTTTCTTTTTTAAAAAAAATCACCAAGTTGCAAAAAAATTCCACCAAAAATATCAATAATCTCAATGCAATAAAAACTAATTAAAGTGTAGCAATATTATCTCACAGTGTCATTTTTTCTATGAGATTAATAAATATGATTTCATATTGGGTATGGAAATATGTAGTGAGCTCATTTTCAATGAACTCTATTGCAAAGTCAATTATCTTAAGTTCCAGCAAAAGTTCTTAAAGCTAAAGCTATTGGAAGATATCATAAAATACAACATTAACAAAAGAATATTATCAAGAATTCAAGGATTAATTTTTATAAATTAAATTGTTTTCCCATTTTCACATGTCTAATTTGAATATGCTTTTGAATAAGTGAATTTAAATTGTCAAATATTGTTCATCTTTTAATCTTTTTATTCAAGTATGATCGCAAATATGGACTAATCATATTTATTAAAGGCTTACATCCTTTTAGTCATGGCTAGTACACCTTAATTCCTATCTACCGAGTGACAAGAATAATGGCATGTAAAAAACTTGCATCAATTATGTTGTTACCAACTATGGCTATTAGCATGTTATCCTTAAGAGCACTTGTGCATTTTTTTGTCACTGAATAGTTTTGAAAAAACAATTTATTTTTTTGAAATATGATCATCAATCGTTAGAATTGAGATTACTCAAATTCACATGTTATTCATTGGAGAAATATTGAATGAAGATTTGCTCAATGAAGAAACTAGTTATCACATTTCACTTGAAGTTGGCTCTCCAAATGGATAGTTGAGACAATTATCTTCGGAAATTAGAGGTAACAAATATCACTATGTACAAATGCTTAGAGATAGGTTAGGTGTAGATTTGGAAGTTGCATTAACTTTTCAAAAGTAATATGTTGAAGTTGTATGTGTAGCATTGAAATCTATGTTCAAGGACAATGGGATCATTACTAGTTTTAAAGTTCTAAACCCTAATAACATGCCTTTTAGACAAATGAGACTAGCAAGTTTGAGTTGTGCAAAATTGGAAACTTTGTCTCATGCACATAACTTGTAACCTGCTTTTGAAAGAAAGATTCTAAAATGAATTGGATCAATTCAAATTGAATAAGTATTGAACTAAATGCATTTCATTGGGAATTTGACTAATGAACAAATGAATTTTCAAGAAATTATTCTTCCAAATTACCTTTGATAGGCAACAACTGGCACATGTATATAACTAATGACTTTCCAAATTGTCAGTTCATTACCGAGTGATAGAGAATTTCATTCTAGACATTGGTTGTATGACTTTAACCATGTGTTGAAATGATGAGTAGTTGTGATTAATTGTGCACAATTAGATGGCCCACATGATTAAATGATTAATATTGAAACATGATAGTCACAAAATGTTTTAATCATGAATGTTGGGTTTTAGCATAATGACTTTTATTAATTTTATGAATTATTGTAATTAAGAAATGTTTTTATCAAAAATAAAATAAATGTATCTTGGCATCAAAACATTTCATTATTTGAAAGACCCAACCCTTCAAAATGTGTACTTAACATTCTTTGAATCAATACTTATTTGATACCTCATAATGATGAAATTCAAAGTGCATCATGGTTGCAATGCCATGGTTTTTGTTATAAATGAGCCCAATTTTAATTTATCTTTAGTTATTAACCAATATATTCGTATGGCCAAAACAAATTGACACATGGGATGCAGTGAAAAACTTGTGGTTTGTCAAATACCATGGGCTCATTAGCAATGGGTTGTAGAACACCAAAGGAGATGTTTTATAATCACATGGAACATATTAGTTAATCTTCCAATACATTTCTGAGGGGTTGAAATGTGATTAAGATCTTGAAGGTATTGATTATCAATTCATGAAAATCCATACATTTGCCACTTGATGAAAACAAGTGGATTAGAATTTGGAATAAACAAGTTTTTGGGTGTGGAACTAGAATATCCACATCTATTGAATCAAAATCAAGTAAGGCACATTTTTCATAATTGTGCAACCCTTTTGTAGCATTTTGAGCCCACAAATTGAAATTTTCAATTTTTTTCAACAAAAAAACAAGTACAAAAATCACATTTCAAGAAACATGAAATTATAATCTTTGTGCATAAACAACAAATGACATTCTAACTCAACAAATTGTTATTAGAGCTCAAGCACAAAGACTTATTGTTTAAAACAAATATAATTTGCTTTAACAAAACATTAATATTCATAAGTGAATTATACAACGATTCATGAAAACAAACCATGTGTTAATAGGATCACAATAATAATACCCTATAAGCAATTTGTATTAAATTTGAGCAACATCGTGCTATGAAAGCTCGTGTTGTTGTACAAATTTGCCATTTATGGTAGTGTAATATTCAATGTTGGCTGATTTTTTAAATGAAAAACAAATACCCTTTAGTTATCAACCCTAAGTATACACCCTCTTACTTGTTGATTCTCAAAATTTTCAAATGACCAATTTTGGTGTATAATTACACTTCTCAAAAAAAAAGTCCAAAAGCTAACCAAAGAACAATTTTTTGCCAATTTTTTCATAAAAATTGTTGGTTCCTTGAGGTTTTCAAATAATGAAATTGGTGGTTTTTTATTTTAAAATATTTCAAAAGCTAAAAACAATGGTTTTTTTTAATTCAAAGAATCACCCAACGCTAATAAAATTCAAACCCTTCAAATGAATTCATTGCTTTGAATTTGCTAGCACTTATTATTGGCCCAAGTGTAAAGCAATAAATGTTACATCAATTTTGTAGTTTGACATTTAGAGTTTTTTGAATGAAATCAAGATGATATTTATCATAAAACTAAACTAATTTAAAGGGGAATTTTTTTGCCTACCAGGGAATTGATATAATTGTTTACAATGATCCTATGTTAACATCAATAAACTTCAATTGAATTTTCTTTTTTTAAATGATGATAACATATGAAGAATATATGTTAGAAAATAGAGATAATATTTTAATTTAAATTAATGGAATTTCATCATCTTTTTCAATATGTGCATCATGATAATAGGTTGTGACACTTTTTAAATTGCCACATAAAATGGTAATAGATTGTCACTTAGATAACCACTTGATTTTATGATGCCTTTTCATCATCTTTGATAATCATTGAACTTTTTTTTGTAAGGTTTGCAATGCAACCTTGTGATTTGAAGATTTTTGAAAATGACTAACACTAAAATTCAACAAAGAATCAACTTTTTTGGAAATGACATCACATGGCAAAATGTAGCTTCAAGGGTTGCAAGATTGGTTCTATGGACAATAGAATGCACTTAAATGATGAAGGGGTTTATTTTTTGTTTCAACATGGTTGCAACTCATGTCCTTTGACCAACCATTGTTACAACTTCATCTAATCCAAATGCAATACATTGATCCAAGTTCAAACCCCATTCTTTTATGTTGGACAAGAAACATTCAAAAAAATTAGAAACATTTTTTTGCCATCAATCATTTCCCAATTTTAAAAAAAATTAGCCATTAGTAAACCCTTTTTAGTAGACGTTACAAAACTCATTAAATGGCCTATTAATGAAATTTTTTAATTGATTCATTAATCATAATGCCTAAAAATTTTGAATTTAAAACTATATTAAGTTTTTTTTTTTTACAACACTTGAAATACAAAACAAGTATTTTTCATCATGATAAAACTTTTCATTTATACAAGTAATTCACAAAGATAAGAAAATTTGGGAAAAAGTAAAATCTTTCTTTCCCAACATAATATGTTGCTAAGAAAAAACCATATGGTTTCATCACATGTCTAATTTGTTATAGTTATTGCATTTTCCATTTTTTTTCCCTGCATATTGCAAAGCCCAAATTAATTTTGACGCACCCCCCAATTCCTTGAAGTACCCAAATGTGGGTCCCAAAGTGAAAGAACAAAAAACTAAAGGAGTTGGGGCACACTCCCTACCTCATAACACTTCAAGGGTAGGAGCGCGTGTTAGAGTTTAGGGATGGGATTAGGCTGAATTCATAAACAAGAGTTCAAAATGAAATCAACATGCATAACCAAATAAAGAAGGTGGTTAGTGTAAGTTGAATGCAAGTGGTGCAATGGACAACCTCAAGCACAAGTTTTACACAGCCCGCAACTTTCAGGAGGAAGCACCATTCCCCTCCTTATAATATACTCTATGACTTTCCACGGGGCTACATCCAAATGACACTTTTTCTTGGGACTCTCAAATGGGAGTCCCAAAATTGGGACTATTGTTGTCCCAAAACTTTGGACACCCATATCTTCCTCAAAAAAATCATGTTTGGAACATACGATGACAATATCTTATAGACCTCAAAAAGATCTTTCCAATAGTGTATTCCATGCCCCAATCAAAGATCATTTGACCCCTACTCTAAGGGGATTTGTGGTTGAGAATTAAATTCTCAATTTGATTCTCAACCCTTCTTGATCATAACTCATGCATTCTAAGTCTAAATGAACAATGTAAGGGCAATTAGGCATCTACACTTCAAGACCTTTTCAATGGTATTTTGAGGGCCCAATTTGGTGTTTGTTTGCCTTTTCAACCAAGGCTTTGAACATTTGAGACTCCCACACAAATGCAACTCCCAAAATGGGAGTGCACTTGGGAATCATTAGGGTCAATCTTTTGCACTCTCCCCCATTTGTGAAAACGTGTTTCACACCTGAACACATTCTTTTGACCTCGTGGGCCCTTACATTTTACACTTAGTCACAAACCCAATGTTAAGGTTATGATAAACTTCCTATGTTCTTCACAATTGGCATGGTCTCAAAAGGCAAAAATCCTAATGTTGATGGATCCAAGTGTTGCAAAAACAATGTGACCCTCTTTTCCCTTTAAAACTTATAAAAAACCCGACCCATTTTTGGATTAAATTCAATCCAATCAAATGAATTATACCAGGCATCTTTCCATGTTTTTTGGGTAGCCTCAATAATATTCAATTATATTTAATACTTGATGAAAAAGAAACCCAAAAACAATTGCACATCATTAGTTGACATTTAAACCTAAGGAAGAAATCTTTGATTAATTTTGTTTTTTTTTTTTTGCCATGTCAAAGAAAAATGAAAAAAATAGGTGAAAATCTTCACAATTATGAATGATGTTGAATGGAATAATAAGACCACATGCTATAGGAGATATTAACAAGTTGGGAAGCGCAATGGTGTGCTTTAACTCCAAGAAATATTAGTAAGCTTTGAATCGCGAAGGTGTGCTTCTAGCAAGATTTGGCTTATTTCTCTTGTGGATGATCCCCACTAATCCACCTACTTGGCAAATTTTGAAATAAAAACCTTGGATAACACTGTAGAAATCCACCCTTGTGTAGGACTTTCTTTACCTCTAGATTGTAGAAAACCACATTGTAAAAATTCACTCTCCAAGAAGGGTATTATAAAATCCACTCTTACAAACTTTACTCATTATCCCATTGTCTCTAAACCCTTTTCTCAATAACAAGCCACTTTAATGGCTTATTACCCCACAATCCACAAAATGGGATTGTTATCCTTATTCCTCTTTTGCAAATTTGCTCCCAAATTCCATAAAGCTATTTTCTAGGAGTTGGAGTCTTGAATGTTCTTTCTCCAACTCAACCTATCTTCACCAACTCGTTTTTATTTGACCGAATTAATATATACTATGACACACCCAAAGGACCACCTCCACCATAAAAAAATTCTCCAAACTTCCTTCCTTTCTCTTTATTTCCAATCAAAACCAAGTAGATTAAAAGGTGCGAATTCACCACCCAATTGTGAAAGTGAGAAGGCATCTATGTTTTCAAAAACTTCTTCACTAACTTTTTTTTTTGTTTCTAGGGAGCTTGAGAAAAGAAAGACAAACTTACAAATTCCTTCCTCTCACTCTTGGTCCTATAGCCCCCCTCACATTTTCCCCCATGCTTCACTAGTCTATTACTAGCAACTTTCTAACTCTATATAAAATTTATACACTGCACCTCCTAGATCTCCATCACTTGTTCACATGTGCTCCCATCATGCTTCCTAACTTGTCCCTTGTCACTTCTGAGAGGATTGTTACATTGCCCACCTTTCAAGAATTGGGTATTGTCCTCAATACCCTTAAAATGGGGAAATTTCTTAAGGAATTTTCCTTTCTTTTCCTGAATGGCATCATCAAAAGAATATCCTTTCCACTTTATTAAATATTTTATGAAAGAATGTGACCCCTTTTTCTTCATTTGTGTTTTTAAAATATGTTCTAGTTTAATCACAATCTTTCCTACCATAGCTTGTGGTAGGTTTTGGAAATGTTTGTTAAGGTCAGACACAAATTTTCTCAAAAAATTCACATGGAACACATTGTGAATCTTCCATTCAATTGGTAATTCCAGTTCATAAGCCAATGTCCCAACTTTCCTAAGAATTTGGAATGGTCCACAATATCTTGAAGAAAGTTTATAATATTTTCCCAATTTTAATTGACTTTTCTTAGGGGTCACTTCAAGGAATACCATATCCCCAAGTTCAAGCTCCTTAAAGGACCTTACTTGATCAGGATAGGTCTTGGCCCTTGCATGGGCTTTTAACATACAATCTCTAACATTTCTTGTTCCAATTGCATCATGTTCATCATTTGATCAAAGTCTTTCCACTCAAGTTGTGGAAACATTCCAAGATGTTGATGTCAAACAAGCTTGGCCATACATAACTTGAAATGGGTTCATCCCAATCGAAACATGGGCATTTTTATTGTAAAAAAATTCCATTAAATGAACATATCACCCTGAAACAAATGCCCAAACAAAAAAAGCCAATCATGGGCATATTCACAATTAAGGTACACCACTTTTTCACCACAAAATTCAAGGACTTTGTTTTTGCTATCTTCCAAATACAAAATCTAAATGGAATAAATTTAATTGAGAGATATTGGATAATTCAAATTATGATAAATTTCATGATGGTGGTGGTTTTTCACATCCGTATGTAATTAAGCATGAATATATTGTTAAAAGACTAAAAATGTAGAAAATGAATACATAAGTTTATATATACAACTTAACATGTTTCCTTGCATGAAAATTTCTTGCACATTTTTCTGACAATTGGGGCCACAAATTTTAAGCCTAATGGATAGAAAAACTCAACTAAATGGGGAAAAAAAGGAATCATTTTGTTTATAGCCCTTTTTAAATGGATTTTGTAGCTTTCAAAATTCTTATATCTTACATTATTAAATCAAATGCATTATATGAACATTGCAAAACATAGATGTATGCATTACTTATCCATGAAAGAAAATTGAAGTCAATTGCATTGTTTAATACATTCCTTTTGATTCCTTTAAAACAAAAATTACAATTTAAAAAAGGATTCAAAAGGACATCAATATTATATCCAATCTATTCTTGGATTTTTTAATTAAATGAACATGCCATCATTCTAGTTGTAGTCTTATACTAATCCACTATAATCATGAAATAATAAATGTAATAAAAATCCAAAATAGTCTTTTGTTATCCTTTTCCCATTAGATCATCCTTTTGGGTACCTTAATTGTGAATATGCCCTCATACATTGGAAGATATGTTAAGAAATTATGTAGGGCATAAACATGCATCATGGGAACAATAACTATTTAAAGTGGAATTTGCCTATAATATAAGTTGGCATCCCTCCATTAAAACCAATCCATTTTATGCTCTTTATGGTCAAGAGTGTTTAACTCCTCTTTCTATTTCAACACCCACCTCTAAAGTGGAGGGAATTAATCAAATGATAGCCATTACGCAACATACTTTAAGATTGGTCAAAGAAAATATGCAAAGTGCACAAGACTAAGCTAAATTTTACACAAATAAAAATTGTACCCCTCAAGAGTTTGAAGTGAATGATTGGGTCTTTTTATGGGTTAAGCCCCAATGGAGTGGCCTAAAACCAGGGAAATGCCAAAAACTATCTTTTAAATTTTGTGTTTGTCATAACAATTTTTTTTTTGGAAAGGTGGCCTACCAATTGGATCTCCCAAAGTCATGGCAAATCCAAAATGTGTTCCATATAAGCTTGCTAAAAAAAAATGTGTTAGATCCTTTTCATATTTTGCTGGATTTACCTCAAATTTTGGATGAAGGGAACGCTTGAGCAAAACCCAAACAAATTCTAAAAATTGAGGTATGCCAACATCAAAATATAGTGTGGAATGAGGTGTTGGTAAAATGGAAACATTATCATGTTGAATAAACTACTTGGGGAAAAAAAACATAATTTAAGGTTAACTTTCTTGATTTTTGTCGTTGAGGACAATGACCTTTTTTTTTTGGAGGGGGAGCATGTTAGTGATCAAATGAGGTGCGGATGTAAAGAATTGTTGATGAAATTTTGAAACAAGAGGTGGCATTTGTAAATTTACCTAGGATGTGGAAAACATTTAGAAGTTTAACCACAACAAAACATGCATAGCAGAAAATTTGGAGGATAAAGGAGGGTAGGCTAAAAGAAAGCATTTCGGTTTTTTGGTTTGGCTAGGAATATTAGAAAGAAGCAATAGTGTAGAATGTTTCACGCTCGTGGTTGGGTGGTGAAAGCCATGCTTTGTGTTCATATTTGTAAAGAAATAAAGAGGCACTATGTGTGTGAGATTTCTGTTGTGTTATTTGGTTAGTAGGTTGCAAAATAGGTGTTGCTCTAAGTTTGTTGAATTCTGGTTTGTTGTAAGAAATTTGTTGCAAAAGGTAATTGTAAAAATGGTGTATGAGGTTTCAATGTTTTGGATTGTGATGGTGTTATAAGTGGTTGAAGTTGTGTGGGTGATGTAGGAATAAGAATAGGCATGGGAATTTTTGTTGGGTGTAGGTAAATAGTAGGCCACTTAAGTGGATTGTAGTCTTCTTTAAAAACTTCTCTATCCGACCAACTAGTCCACAAAAGTGGCTAATTTAGGAAATCCCTATGGAATCAATTTTCTTAATATTTTTCAAGGTTCTTATAAGGTTCCTTGAGCCTCTAGTCTTGAATATAATATTTCTTTATGTCCTGCATCATGGTATTTCTAACCATGGAAATGGCATTAGCCAAAAGATGATGGGAAAAGGCATCATCCACAACATTTTCCTTACCCTTTATATAATGCATCGACTAACCAAAATCAAATCAATGTAATCTTTCCACTCACCTACATTACCTTCTACTTAAATTAGGTTGAATGATCAAATATTTTATGTTTTCATACCAAATGTTAAATCTCGTTTACTTTCATTATCCCAATACATCAATAAGAAGAAAATATAAAAAAGATTAAGAAAACCACCTCCACATGGATCTCCTAAACCAACCACTTTTGTGGACAAGTTGGTTAAACAAAGAGGTTTTTTAAAAAAACTACAATCCATTTAAGTGACCTGCTATTTACTTACACCCAACAAAAAAAATTGCACTCATTTTTCTTGCTTCATCACCCACACGACTTCAACCAATTACAATGGCATCACAATGCAAGACATTTAAACTTCATACACCATCTTTACAATTACCTCTTGTAGCAACTTTCATACAACAAACTATATTTCAATGAACCCAAAACAACACCAATTTTACAACCTACTAACCAAATAACACAACAAAAATCTCACATACATTGTGCCTCTTTATTTTTTTACAAATATGAACACAAAGCATGGCTTTCACCACTAAACCATGAGCATGGAGGCATTCTGCTCTATTGCTTCTTTCTAATCTTCCTAGCCAAGCCAAAAAACCAAAATGTTCTCTTCTAGCCCACTCTACTTTATCCTCCACACTTTCCCCTGTGCATGTTCCTTTGTGGCTAAACTTTTAAATGCTTGCCACATCCTAGGTAAATTTACAGATAAGGGTATTGAAGACAATACCCAATTCTTGAAAGGTGGGCAATGAAACAATCCTCTCAACAGTGATAAGGGACAAGTTGGGAAACATGATGGGAGCGCATGCAAACAAGTGATGGAGACCTAGGAGGTGTAGTCTATAAATTTTATACAAAGTTAGAAAGTTGCTAATAATAGATTAGTGAGGCATGAGGGAGAATGTGAAGAGGGCTATAGGATCAAAAGCAAGAGGAAGGAGCTTGTAAGTTTGTTTTTCTTTTCTTGAGCTCCCTAAAAATAGAGAAAAATAGTTAGTGAAGAAGTTTTTGAGAACGTAGATGCCCTCTCACTTTCATGGTTGGGTGGTAAATATGCGCCTCTTAATGTACTTGGTTTTGATTGGAATTTTTTAAAAAAAAAGGGAATTTGGAGAAATTTTTGGTGGTAGGGGTAGTCTTTTGGGTGTGTCGTAGTATATATTAACTAAATCAAACAAGAAGAAGTTGGTGAGGACAAGTTGAGTTGGAGAAAGCATGTTCAAGACCCCAATTCTTAGAGAATAGCTCTTTAGAATTTGGGAGCAAATTCGCAAAGGAGGATAATAGTCCCCTTTGTGGATTGTGGGGTAATAAGCCACTAAAGTGGCATGTTACTGAAAAAAGGGTCTGGAGGCAATGGGATAGTGAATAAAGTTTTCATGAATCGATTTTATAGTACTTCTCTTTGAGAGTGGATTTTTACAGTGTGGTTTTTTATAAATCTTTTCATGAAAGATGTGCTAATATAGTTTCCAAGATTAGAAATTTACATTGATTCCAAGTTCGGCTAAGAAACATCTATGATGCCATTTTAGGCATGTAGGGGTTGGATTTAGTGGACGCATGGGCAATGTGCAAGCATGGACTAGTTGGGACAAATGGAAACTAAGGTTGGGTGTCATGATTATTCAATGACTAGGACCCTTCCTAATGGCTTGAATTATTTTTTGATAAGTACAAAGTCACTTCCCAATACCCCATTGCTTTCAAGTACTCAAGGAAAGAGAGGCTTAAGGAAAGGGGACCAATAATATTGGGTAAGTGTGCATGAGAACCCTAGGGGGAATTAGGAAGTTAATACAAGAACTATGGGGGTTAGGAATAATATAAAAGTTCTTCAGGAATTCTTGGATGTATTTCTTGAAGAATTATATGGATTGTTCCTAGAAAGAGAGGTTGACCATGCTATAGAATTGACCCCAAGGGCAGCCCCAATTTCCCATGTCCCTTATCAACATTCCTTATTGGAAACTAATGAATTAGAGGCCCAAATAAAAAACGTCCTTGAGGAGGTATATCCAACCTAGCAAGTCTCCATGGGGGGGGGGGGGGGGTTGGTTTTTTCAAAAAAAAAAAAAGTTTACCAAAAAAAGGTGTGGGGATTTTTGTTTGTTAAACAAGTTCATTAAA
>Ga0116229_10002474_pt1 | contig 29888 bp, 31 predicted proteins | sample S1TSphgellanicum_3_FD_87313 | JGI IMG/M metagenome (GOLD analysis project Ga0116229, IMG submission 87313) | Host-associated microbial communities from peat moss isolated from Minnesota, USA - S1T2_Fc - Sphagnum magellanicum MG | ecosystem: Host-associated > Plants > Peat moss > Unclassified...
AAGACTTTGCAAGTCCCATGTATTCTCTACAAGTCTTCTTGCATGAATCCAAAAATTGCATCACATATTTGGAATTTTTTTTGATAAGATTGATCTCCACATTGTATAGTAAACAAAAGTTGAGGTTTCATATCAAATTTCATATCTTGACCCATTTTATCATGTGTGCATAACCCAAAATGTCTAAATGAATAAAATATAACATGCCACTTAAAAATAACAATTCATTTAAACGATGTTGATAATCTTGTATCTTTAAAAAGGTTACGTGATAATTGCAAGTAGTATCATTGTGAGTTTTGATGGCTCAATGCCACTTATTTGGTGATTGTGAATAATCCATTTGACAAGTTTTACTTCACCCATTAATTCAATTACACCCATGCAACTTGCATGAAAATTCAAAAATGATGATAATTCTATAAATAAATCAAAATGTGTGCATTTCAACAAAAGTAAACATCTCAACATTTAAAATATATATTTGTGTTTAAAACTATCATTGCAATGATATATTATACATCAAGTTTATCATTAATGACTTTCTTCAACATCATTCTAAATATAACAATTCATATTCACCAAAAAAACCAAAAAATCCCACATAAAACATCCAATCATGAAAATGCACCCTTGCCCTTGTTTACATAACAAAAAACATTTTGTCTTCGAAAAAGTCTTTCAAATTATGTAGTTTTAATGGTCAAAAGCACATTCAAATACTAGAAAAAGACTATAGTGGATAACCATATTAGAAGGTATATTCAAAATTTTATCATTACTATATTTTGATTCATAAAGGTTTGCATGTGAATGGTGAAAGGTCCCTTCAATCGATGAAAACATCATGCGTGTTAGGATGTGTTCTCAAATCCAAAGAAACAAAAGTTTAGATTGTTTTACAAATGGAAGTAATTTTTTTGGGTTATTGAAGAAAAAAACTTTGTGTTCAATGATTTTGAACTTTTATGAAATTGTTTTCATCCAAGTCCAATGGTACTATTTAATCTTTTTTAATATATCATGTTTGGTGATTAGTATTTTTTATGTTTCACATAATACCACAAATTTTGGTGATTTTTTTCTTGAAGATTTTTGTTGGGTGGAAAGAAAAGGACGTGATGGGAATGAAAATTCATTGGATTTAATGGTTATATTATTGTTATTCTTCATGAATATAAATTGTGTTCAAATTCTACGTGAAAAATTGTACCAAGCCCTTTCTTCACAAATGAAAAGGTTGACAAATTACCAAATTTGCAATGAGTTGTTATTTGACATGAAACTTGCTAAAAAAGACACACACAAATGAAAATCATTCAAACATATGAATGGGAAATGTTAAATACCATCATTGAACTTTGTGGGGGCTGAAAAAAATGCTTGCACAACATATTGAGTAGTTTAATATGAATCATCTAAAATTTGTTGACATTATGACAAGTTACCATCATAACAATGAATGAGCACATGAAATTTTGCATACTAGTTTTGAAAACTTAAATTTCCAAATTGTTAACATTTATATCAAGATGCATTATTTGTGTCCTGAGACATCAATCTATGTGCCTATTACTCATGTTATCTTCCATCACACCATCATTGATCAAGTGCAAATACAACATTGTTCTAAAGCCTTGGAAATAATTTCATTGCATGATGTCATGGATGTTTTAGGTCTAGATTATCTATCTAAGTATTAAATTTTAACAATTACAGTAGCACTTGATGTGAGTATTCTAAACTTATAGTCTTTTTTCTTCGAGATTACAATGATGTCCAATGCTCGATGGCCTATGAATCAATCGATGGATTTGGATTCGATGTCCAAACTTTGGAATAAACTTTTTAGTAATTAATATGTTTTATTATGTGCCCGATTTTATGAGTTCATGAAAGTGGCAAAATATTAATTGTTCATCAAAATACATTTCAAAAGCCACATTTTGTCCTCCATCTTTGTTTTCACAAATTTATCCATCGTATCAAAATTATTTTTAAAAATAATATTAAATATTAATTATTCAAGTATCTAAACATAATATTACTAGGCCAATTATTTTTCCAGAATCTATTAAAATCTATTTGTCTTCACATTAATATGCATGGTAATCAAATTTTGCTAAATTAATTAATTGACAATAATTATTTTGTTTGTTTTCACATTGTTTAGATCAATAAATTAAATAATTTTTTATAATTGCATAAAAATTTCAAAAATATTAATACATATTAAGTCATGATTCTTGAAAACTTGACATTAACTTGGCCAAATTTTTGTTTTGAATCTAAATTGTCTTCCCTATTTTATCCATAATTTGGTTCAAATTTTCTCTAAACATAAATAACTTGTTTCAATGGTCCATCAAGTTTGTCTTCGCATTGTCCATATCAATGTATCACATTTAATTTTTGAACAATAAATATTAATATATTCCAAACAAATGAAAAGTCAAGAATTAACAATGACCATTTGGAAGTTGGAATTTTTTTTTAAAACTTTCATTTGGGGGCCACCAAATGATGCAACAATAAATATAAGTAATTATTTTTTCATGTTTATCGAGAACATGGGTTTAGGGAACATGTTTTTTACTAGTTTGTGCATATTCAAGTTAATATTTTGCTTGAGTATACATCAATGATAATATGGTTCATGGCGACTAATTAAATGAAGCTATCGATGTTTGCATGTCTTTGGTGTGCATGTATGTGTGGTGTCTCTATCTCCTTTTGCTCTTCTCGTGTTCCAATGTTTGGAAGACGATGAGTAACACCAAGTACCACATTAGTTCAGCACCATGGTGTCCAATAAGTCCAATATGACTAAGGCCTATTTCAAAAGGTTTCAAGTCAAGTACATGCACATGCAAGCTAGGAAAACTCACTATTAAGTTTTGATACATCTAACCACTTAAGACAAAACAAGTACAACACCTTGAAGTACCATTATGTTGTCCAATTTACCAACAAAGATATTGTGGCTCAAATCATTTCATATGCCACTAAAATTTGCTAGTGATATGAACATGTTATAACCATGAACTACTAGAAGGCTTGAAGGGTGCTAGGTTTTAGCAATAATTATGTTATCGTGTTGCCAAGGTGCCTTTATGAATAGAACATGCAATGTGAAATCCTATGACTATTTTTCAACATATTAAGCAACAAAATGGTGACCCCAAACCGAATTCCAACTTCGTGTTTTTTCCATTGTAAATAGGACTAAATTGTGGTGAACAAGAACTATTAGATGACAACAATATCAAACCAATATTAATCTTACAAAGTTTTTTTTTGATCATCAAAATACTTTGGGCCACCAAGGCAATACTATTGCCAAGCTTTTGCCTAGCTTCTCCTTTTCCAAACCCACTAATGCTTGCACTTGTTTCAATGGCTTCAACTATGACCTTCCACACTCCATATTTTTGTTGGCCACCAAGTGATGTAACTACTAATGAAAATTGTTATTTCATGTGAGTGGAAGTCAAACTATCTATTCCATAATTTTAAATTGTTGCACACATGTAAGAAAATTTATTTATGATGATTTTTTCACATAAAAACCTATAAATTATAATAAATTTTGCTTAATGATGTGTTGCCATCCAATTTGTATGGTGTCATGCATGTTTGTTCTAATTTTTATACCAAACATGAATAATATAAAACAATATAATATTAACATTAATCCATAATTTTGATGATAATAACATCTTGATAAATTTGTTTGAAGTTTTCCAAAATCTCAATCATGCAATTCAATGACAATAAAATATAACTAAGTTCAAAGATGTAAGTTATTATCTATCCAATGAATTAAAAATACTCACACATTGTAAATTTTATATGTATATTATATATGTACTCACACATGTACTATATTTTTACATTCAAGATCAAATTATTATATTGATTTTAAAAAATGAAATCCATGAATTTTGAAATTATGTTTTGTGTTTAGACTTATAATTGCATACATCAACAATGTCAAGTTTAAATACAAAAACATCATCCAACAATTGTATTAGAATTTTTTTTTTAAAAATGTCCAATATAATATCATTTTGAAACAAATCTTCAAGTTTGGTAGAAGACTTTTTCCCACCACATTGTGATTGGTGAAATAATATTCAAGGGTGAACTTGGCAATGTGGAACCTGATGTACTTAATAACAAGACATAAAGTAAATTAATCAAGTGAACTACATTGATGTACAATTAAAATGTAGAATTATTTAATTTCTTTGCATATAATTTACTTGAACATTGTCATAATCCATTAATGTCATGATTCTCCCAATGAATACAAGACATTGATCATTGTAAAATATTAATATTATTCTTGTGACATTGAGTTTTGATTTATTTTTTCCTATTTTCAAGTGGTAAATTGGGGAATTATACCAATAAATTAGTTGTGAATCATTTATAAGAATAACCTTGAACTTTGTCAAATTCAAGATTTTAGTCCATTTCCAAAAAAAAAAGCATAAATATGAATATTTTAAATTAAATTCATAACAATATAATTTTGGAAATAAATAAGGACCATGGAAATCAAGTTGAAGTCTATTATATTAACCCCAACTTAATATATGTCTTTGTATATTAAACCCCATTTATATGTAACACTATAACAATTCATTATGTATGACGATTTCTTCAAATTTTGACAATTTTCAAAATTTCAAAATTTCATGGCCATCCAAAATTTCATTTGGGTACCTTTTTCACTTCAAAAATAATTCCCAATTTTACAAAGCAATATTATTGGTTAACCTTGCATTGCATGAATTTTTTTTTTATAAAATGTTTCTTTTACTTGATGCTTAAATTTTATCCAATAAAAAATGATATTTTAAAATTTCTACTTGAATTTGCAAATAGGAATATTAACAATCCATGTCTATATAATTGATTATCAATACTAGGGAAATTATTGTGTAAAGAAATTTAGTCCAATGAATAACAATATATGCACTTAAATAATAAACAAACTATTTAACAACCAATGAACTTTGCTATGAAATGTTTATTGAACTTGACAATTAATAAGAATGTTCGCTAGTTACTACATATAAATCTTGTAAACCAGCCAAGCCTTGAATTTAAATGTCTAACACTTAAATGGATGAAATAAGGTTCAAACCCTTTTGTCCATATAAAATCATCTTGGCAACCCAATCTAGAACAGAGGCAGGATGGAACATTTCAAGTTGTGAAAGTTACGATTTAAGGTTTTCAAGCATCTTTCTCTCCAAGGGAACTTTCCAACGTTTGGAAAAATTGCAAGTTAGGGTTTTTAGAGGTCTTTATTTCCTTTCATGTCAATGTGGTCAATTGTTTCCTTATCTACTTTTTTCAAGTAATTCCTCCCTGGCCATAATTTTGTTTGTTTCCTTATTATCTCTTCCTGAATTACTCTTCTTCTTTCATGACACCAAGCTTTTTTACTTCATCTTTTTATTTGTTTCATTGTCGTCTCTTTCTTTCTTCTAGTTTCGAAAAATCCAAAAGCTGCAAAATCAAACAATGATATTATGAGTGTCTTCTACACATTTATTTTTTCCTCAATTTTCTTTTTGTCAATCCTACAAAACACAATGATCAACAAATTTTTCATTTGGATTTCACCTTTACACTAAAAATAGGAAAATCATAGCTTCTCATCTTTTTGTGAAATAAGTCATGTCAGAATTTCCAACCTCTCAATGCTTCTTTTCCCTTTCCATCTTTCTTTTTGTATCTATTATGATGTCTGCCCACATTATAGGGAGTAATAGTAAACACCACATCTTTTTAATGATCATTCAATAAACACAATGATGCATTAGTTGTTATATCATTTTTCATTTTGATTTCCTCCACGCATTGTTTGCATTTAGAACCTTTAATCATTCATTCAATTGAGTAACAAAGAGTAGAAGTTTGGTACCGCGTTACTAGAAGTCATTAAGTACTAAGAAAATTGGTATCTATTTTTCATCTGTCTCAATTTCACCCCATGGATTTTCTATGATTTTGATTACTATCCATGAAACATGGTTTCTTCAAAGCTCATTTATATTGCTTATTTCATTGGTTTATCTTTCGTCATTTCAATTTTTGTAGTCCATTCAATAGCATGACATGAATCCACAAATTGAAATCCTCATAGTGCCAAGTCACCATTACACCACCATTACACACATGATGGTCGATCCTAAGATGCTGCAAAATCAAATGGTTTAACAATTGTCACTTCAACATTAAAGTAGAAGGTTATTTTTAAATAATGAATTAGCAGCCACCAAATATTCCATTTCAAGTACATCTCGAAAAAGGATCTGGTCGTTAAATAGTCCATCTTACAACCATCATAGGAAAACGACCCAACGGCCGCCAAATCATCATCTCGAAACCTTCACGAAAAAATGACATGGCGGTTGCTAGATTTTCTTCTCATTACCATCGTGAGGAAACAACCTAATGGCCATTAAATCATCAATATAATGACCTTTTCAAGAAAACAAAATGGTAGTTGTAAAATCGTCAATTTGACGACCTTCTTGAAAAAATGACCTAATGGCCACTAGATCATCAATTTGACAACCCTCCCAAGAAAACAACATGGCGGCCATAGATTGTTATTTCAAAACCATCATGAGAAAATGACCTGATGGTCGTTAGATTGTTTTCTTGCTACCATTACGAGAAAACAACATGGTAGTCGCAAGATCTTCAATCCCATGACCTTCTCGAAAAAATGATCTAGTGGTTGCCAAATCATCCTCTCGCTACCATCGTGAGAAAATGTTCTAATGGCTTCCGAATCGTCATCTCCCAATCATCGTACAAAAACAATATGGCGGTCGCCAAATCTTCCCTCACACAACCCTCACAAGAAAATGACCTAGTGGTCACAAGATAATAGTTTCAATACCATCATGAGAAATGATCTAGTGGTCATTGAATCATAGTTTCAATAGTATCATGAAAAACAACCCGGTGGTTGCAAGGTCGTCCTTGTCACATTAATCTTGAAAAGTGACTTGGCGACCACCAAATCATCCCTCTCATAACAATGGCGAAAATAAAGTCTAGTGGCCATCAAATCATCCTTTTCACGACTAATGGAGTTTTCTTCTCTCAAGGATCAAGGACGACAATGACAAGCCTCATGGGTCCACCTTTATTGAAGAGGATTTATAAGATTTTATTTGTAGTTAGATTACATTTCCTTCTTACATATGTTTCAAGTATATTAGATATTTTAAGGAATGATAAAAATCATGACAAAAACATATTCCAATTGATTGTCCACCTTTTTTGATTGAAATAACCAGTACTTGTAACTCTTTAAAATATTGTCGAATGGTAAATGATAGTGTCCAAATTGACATCTGTAATTAAAGCCATTCATTTGATTTTTGTATCTTATGCTTTGAGTTTAAAAAAACATTTTATTTTAGGATTGATAAAAACCATGGAACATTAAATGTTGGAAATCTAATTGATTTGTGGGAGTCATGAAACAATTATGGAAAACTTCACATTGGTTATGGTGTTTGTGTAGACATGTCTATTCTTTTTATCTATGGGGCCCAGGGACCGAAGGAATGCATCATTATCTCGCCGAAGATTGTATTTATCTCGTACTAGGAATGAACACTCTTTAGCTTGAGTCTAACATTGCAGAATTTTGGATTAGTTGTAGGAAAAAAAATTAGCTAGTAAGCCAAATGACTATTAAATTGGAGCATATTGGAGATGAGACTATCAATAATCTTACTACGAAAAGGGTGGTTTGTCCAAATGCGATCTAGAATGTTGGCACAACTAGAAAACACCAAAATGATCAAGTTTCTACCCAAGGGCTCCTTGCATTTTCGGGAGGTGAATATAGTGAAAGTAATGAGTCTCTTAATGTTAATGAAGATGATGTGGCAAGTTCGCCTAATTTAGAAAACATGCACTGAAGATAAGCTTCGCCAATAGGGCATAACAGTTGGCATGGAAAGGAATGCAATGTTCAAGATCTTGAAAATGTTTTCCTTGCGAAAGGTCATATGACGACATTTGACTCGAGGGAAGCAATTCTAGATGGCATTTTTGGAGATGATAATTTCGGCTTGACCATTCTCTACTATCTTGGAAACATTTCAGTGATAATGACTATTTGGAAATGGTTGTTGGCTTAGACAACTATGGAGGGATTCTTGTTGAAGGAGCTCTTATTGTAATACAATGAAAGCTACCTACCTAAAGTGGATGTAGAAGGAATGATTGGTGTGAAGAAAAAAAATATAACTTTAGTGAAAGAAAATGGAAAAAGATAGTGTCTTTAAATTTCGTTTCGAGGATAAAGAAGGTGCAAAACGAGGAATCATGTCATGGTGTCGGAGCAATGATGTGTTGTTCCTTGAATTGCTATCAACATTTCCCTCGGCAAATGATGGGATTACTTAGACAGAAATTTTAGAACAAGTTGTTTGACGAAAAAACCGCCCACTTGTTAAATATTCCAAAAAGGTTGCATTGAAGAGGAGATTACAACCATGCAAAATTTGTGACGCTTCAAGAAAGGGACGTTTGTGAAACTATTTGGTACAAAATCATGGGGATTTAGGTCAACTTACATGAGTTACAAGTAGGAAAACAAAAGAGGGTGTAGGATTTTACCACATCAAAAAAAGGGGAATCAAAAGTAGCGAACCTTAATGATATAAGCCGAATCAAACATTTAATCTTTGATTGAAGAATGTGTTGATGTAATGCCACATCAAATGAAGGGCATCGAAGATGTGAAACAAGATGTCCATTTTCTTCTTCCAGATACCTAGAAAATAATGCGGGAGCATAGTGACCAAATAAGCTTGGAATGATTCATTTTCATTGTGTTGTATGAAGACATGTTATATTGTTCAATTAAAGCTTTGTCTGGTGGCCACCAAATCAAGTAATGATGTGTTTATTATTTCGTTTAGGCATTGTTAAAAGTTGATCATTCATGGAGTCTTAAAATCCTATAAACTTTTGACCGTTTGTCGACTTGGTGGCCACTAAGTTTAGAGTAACATGGCTTTAATTGAAGTTGCAATAAATATTAAATGTTCTTGTTTTTCATTCTAATAATTGGTTTTTTCTACACGTTTGCAAATTAGCAAGGAGTTGCAAATTGGAAATATCTTGCAATTTGCTATGAGCTAATTAAGAAAGAAAAAACATCTATATGTGGATGTGTAGAAGAGAGGATCTATTTTTACCAAGTGTACTGTTTATGAATCCTTAAAGGATTTGATATCCAAAGTAAGAAAAAAACAACCTTAATGTGAAAGAACATGAAATTAAATTAAAGAAGCATAACATTCACCAAAAATCTTGTCAACGTCTATAACACATTTGGAGAGTTAAATTTGTGCAATCTAAAGAAGATTTTTTATGTGTAATTCATGATAAGATGGACCATTCTAAAACAACTCTTCCTTGGCTTCAAGTGAAAAACAAAATGGTGTCCGGATTGGGGCTATTGCCAATGACATTAACTGGAATGATTATTCATGGCCATGGGGATGAAGCCTTTGCTCAATATTCTAATGAGCTCTAGCCCAATGATCCTAATGTCATAATTGGGTCATTTTTGCGCTTGTTTTGTAACCTTGAAAAAAAGCCAGTTAAGGAGTCATGGGTTTTGTTTGAGTTTGAACTTGAAAACACCTTCTTCTAACAAATTTTGCAAGGAAATTCCCATTGTTTGATGCAATGAAGCCTATGAACAAAATTATAGATGTGAAACCATTGCCAAGGAAATTGCTTCTTTAAATGGACAATTTTGTGAAAGATACAAAAATTGTCACCTATTGGCGTTTCTTGCCTTATTAACTACTTGAGAAATTTTCAAAGAAGTTCAATTCAAGTTTCTTGTAGTTAGGCAAACATATGAAGATATTGACGGAAGTTTTGGATATTTGTCAAAGAAATTGAGAGAACAGAATAATTATGTCATGGTGGATTTGATGAAAACATTCATGTTTTTTCAATATTGTCCATTTATTTTGCAACTCATTCAAGAAATCCTTGATTTCAAATCTTGGGTCAATGGATATTTGAATGCAAGCCCAAATGTCTTTGACGGTCATACAAAGATGCATTTGTTTAGGTTTTTTGTGGGCAAAGTAGGGTGGCCAATGATGCAATACAAAGTATCTCCTACTGATGTTTTGTGGAGCCCTAAAGGTGGCCCGACCATACAATTGTGGAAAGAGGATGGCACATGACGAGCAAAACTGTTAGAAAGGTTCCGAATCTTGTTCCATTTTGCCCAATATGGGGAAATGATGAACAGGGGGTAGGTGAGGAGGAAAGGTTCATTGGTAACAAGATTTCAAAGTATATTGAGTTTTGGAAGCTTGGGATGTCAAAGGACAATTCAAATTCTAAAGTTATGGGTCTTTATGTGAAATATTGGGAAAGCATTTTGGAACTGTTATCAAGACTTATCCCATGATAGAATTTTGTTCTATTGGAAGGCTTTTGGCCTTCTAGCAATTGGAGAGTTAATTATGAGCATGCATCCATTCATACTATTGTTGATGTTAACCTTGAAAATCTTGTCATCCTTCCATACTATGGGCCTAGAAGGAGCCAATAATGATGAAGAATTGTATCATAATTGTTGGTTGAACAAGTGGGAGTGTAATCATGCGGACCCAAAACAATGGGTTGAAATATTTTCTATCACATTATTTTTTCGGCTAGAAGCAATATAACAATTAATTCCAATATAAATATTAATGCGACCCATGCATCTAAGGCAAAAGTTAATCTTGATGCAATTAACAATAACTCATGTGCATTGTAATTGTAGATTGAATTTTTTATGAAGATGAAGTAGAAATGTTAGTGATACTTTATGGTTTTAAAATAGATTTAGTTTTTTTTTCAAATGGGATTTTAATGTTCTAGAAAATATTCAATGTGTTTATGTGCGTTCATTGAGAAAAATATTAATGTTTATCCTCTTTCTAAACATTCTAATGTCCTGAACTTTTGTTAATATGGACATTGCTTGTTTTAAAATGTCATCTTAAGTGTGCATGAAAAATTAAAGAAATGATATGTTAAAATTTTTCTTTTTAATGTCATGGGTGTATGAAATTTTTGTCAATGTTTGCTAGCATTAATGATACACATGAAAAGTGGCAATCATGTACTTAAATTTATGATTTGTGCTCGGAAAGGTCTAACCTTCATTTCAACCAACTAGTTCAATTTATATTGAATCCAACAAATTTTAATTTGAGGATATTGTTTGCAATTGACGATAGGAAAACGAAAATAATTATTTGAAATTTGGTGAGCACCACATTGGTTTGACTATGAACTTTGAAGAGTTTGGTTCCAAACTTAAGTTCTTGTGCAAATTTTATGCAAATTAATTAAAATATGCTTGAAATTCTAGTAATTCGAAAGCCATTAGACAAAATCATATATTTAATTTGAATGGAAATTCAAGTTTTTAATGAAAATTTATGAAAGTGCATCTTGGCATGGTGGCAATTTATTTGGTGGCCACTAAATGGGTTGCAACATTTGCACCATGTTGAATTGATATCAAATTCATTTTTTTCTTGAAAATTTATGAAGTTGCATGAAAACTTGGTTGAAATACATCTTATTTGGTGGTCACAAATGGGTTTTGTTCCCCAACATGTTGAGTTTGGTGTCAAATTTAGCCTTTTGTTGAAAATTTATGCAATTACATGAAAAGATGATTGAAATATGTGTTAAAGTCTGGAATTAATTAAATAAATGTTGTATTAATGTTGGTTTGGTATATAGAAGCCTACACATATGTGCACTAGTATTGAAATTCATTATTAAACATATATGTGTTGGGGGAATACCAATATCATAAGTACTACTCTCTTGAGGACCAACTTTGGGTTTAGGGTTAATCACTTTTGTAAGTTAATTTATTTGATTATGAACTTTTGAAAGTTCAATAATTAATCATTTGGAAGTTGGGAAAATTAGAGATTTTTTCAGATTTTGGGGGTCACCAAATGCTGTATGAATAATTATTAATATTTTTTTTAAAAAAATAACAAAAGAAAATTGATCCAAACCATATTAGGTTAACAAAATTCTAAAATAAATAAGTTTAGAATTAGTCCAAATACATGTAACTCCCAATTCGGATAAAGGTTAATAAGAATTGGACTAGAACCACTCCGATCTTATTTTTAAAACTAGAACTGGAATTGGAACCTTGTTTTATTTATCCAAAATCACATTCTTGGTTTCATTTATATTTGAGAGTGAAATCAAGATAATTTTTAATTTAAAAAAAAAAAATCCAAAATCAAAGGTTCTTCATAAAAGTAAAGAACTACCCAACATTGGCAAGGATTTTTGAAATGTTGAAAATTCCCTTGTCTTAACACCAATATATAATAATATTTGCCTCATATGAGATTTTAAAATTTTAATTTTGAGGACCCAATACCAAGCTAATATGAAATGTTTTTTTTAAAACTGATTCAATACCAAGACTAGGATGGTAATAGGTATATAAATTTTCTAAAATGTGCACAATACTAATAAGACCAAGCTACCAACCCTAAACCCTAAACCCAACAATCTTGTCCCAATAGCACCTCAAATTTACCCCCATATTGTTTGGGCACAATTCAACTTTCAATTATTTGAGCTGAAAGGGGGGGTGGGGTATAGGTATGGGATCACAAGTAAAGCATAACTTTCGTTAAATTTTAAATTTTGGGGAGTGTCCAATGTTCCAAAAAAAATAGTGATGGGCCAAATCAATGGGGCTCCTTCAAGGAAAAAAAAAAAGCGGGGGGGGTGGATTGGGGATTGATTTATTTTTTCTTGGGCAGGTAAGAAATATTGACCGGAAAAAAGGGGCTTAAAGTCAATGGTAAAAAAGATATTGTCATTGGAAATAAAATAAAATTGGGGAAAAAAAAATTTCAATGGAAAAAAAGATATTTACATTGGCAAAAAAAAACATTGGTAAGACCATTTACATTAAATTTATATATATATTATTTATTTATTTATTTATTTATTTATTTATTTATTTACTTATTTATTTATTTATTTATTTACTTATTTATTTAATTTATAATCCCATAGGAATTTTGGTAGGTATGAAGAAAAAGAGGAACTAGCAAATGGACATTGCGTGGGCAGTAGGTTTGGAAGCTACTAGGTGCCCGATGTTTTCCCGGGTGACCCGCCCCACTGCAGCCTGCCTCTCGCCTCCAGGCTCCTCTTCCCACAGTGTCTCGCGCACGTAAGCCACAAAACCCCTTGCACACGCCCGTTCGCTTTCCTGCGGGCTTCAGATTTCCGCCCTTCGCGCTCCAGAGAGAACAGAAGAGAACAAGAGAGTGTGCTGTGCACCAGAGCTCTCGAGCTCGACCGACAGGAACAGAGATCTGCACATGTTGCGACAAAGATCTACAGCAATTTCTTGTCGAAGCAACGGATTCTTTCTGGAGTATTATGCAGGCGGAGATGCACCGGTGAAGAAGATCGAACCAAGTCGACTTGTTAGGAGGATGCTCGATGAGACTTGTGTCTCGACGACAGCAGTTCCGAGCTTGATCTAGTGGGGAATGAATGCGGTGAATTTGGAGGTCGACTTTGTGTATACCAGCCAAAAATGGAGCTTGAATTTTGAAGAGGTATGTATCTCTGGATCTGTTGTGGATGCTGCCTGCTGCTGAGACGTTTTTGTTGCTGTTTTTTTTTTTCTGTTTTGTCTTCGTCTGCAGTGCTTGTTTGTTGTCTTGGATTTTTGTGAGCCGTTCACGTGACTAGCCAGGCGTACGGGTTTGAGCTGAGGCCCCACTTTTTGCAAGTGGTGTACGGGGGAAAAAGCAAAACCCTCGCATAGCCGCAATCTAGGGTTTTACCCAGCCCCTAACCCTAACTTTCAGGGCGTTGATGGCCACCTTGCTTACGGTTTCTGGTTCCGATCGCACCAATTGGTATTTGATCGATTTCGTCAGTATGTGTCTCCATTTGCAATGAGAGTTCACACTCGTTGGGAGCTGTTCACGGGGTTTCAATTCCTCGGGGACGATGTGTTGTTACAGTTGGAGATCTAAGCTTGACTGCAACTTGCATGGTGCTCTTGCCCTAAGTGTGATGTGAATAGATTGTTTAGACAGTTGTTCCAACAGGTGGCAGCTCTGCTCCCATTATTCATGTTCCTCTGATGTTGTCCAGGTGTTGAATAATGTTTTTCCTTCTTTGATGGATTTTGTGAATTTTGTTCTTGCTTGTCATGTGCTGATGTGCAGGGCCCTGTTCTGAGGTAATGCTCCGGTAATTAGGATCCACAGTGGTTTTGAACTGCTGCCACTGGCACTTTCTCTTGGATTGTTTCCCACCTAGCAGAGGAGACTAATTAGCAGCCATGCCAAGGAGACGGAAGACGCCCCGACAAGGTGAGGATGTTCCTCAAGGAGATGCACCATTGGTGGCTCCAGCTCAAGCTGCAGTTGCTCCAGCTGCAGCTGCCCCACCTGGAGCTGAACCACGACAGCAGCCTCAGCTGCCTGCAGCTTCACAGCAGTGGCGTCGACAACCTGCACCTGTACAGCAACAGCCAGGTAGGCAGGGGCATTATGAAGGTGAAGCTCAGGCTTCTAGCAGAGAGCAAGGACGTGGCCCAGGCCCAGGAAGAGGTCGTGGTCGAGGCCAAGGGCCTCAGTACAATGTGGCCAATACTTCTCTGTCTGGTGGAACAGGCCCTTCTTCTGGCCCTCAAGTTGAGTCATACAGGGGTCAAGCACCACAGCAGTATGTGGAGCCTGTGGCTCAGGTCTATCCTCCCCCTACGATATATGCTCCCCAGTCTGCTGCACTAGACCAATCTGCAGAGTTTTCACAGATGATACCATTGGGGATGCAGCACAGGGCTCATGTGGCCCAGCCAGCTTCCTCATCACAGCCTCCACCTGTATATGTAGTGCCGCAGCAATATGCAGCTGCCCCACCTGCTTTAGCAGTGGGTCCAGCAGCAGCCGTGGGGTTTGTTCCTGGCCAAGTGATGTTTGAGCAGCAGTTTGGCAGTCTACAGATACAACCCATGCCTCCACCTCCAGTTCACATTGCACCTGCTGAGGATACAGGCCCCCCTTCACCACAATTTGGAGAAGTGCCAGTATCCAGCAAGGCTCTTCGATTTCCATTGCGGCCTGGTAAGGGCAGGTTGGGCCAGAAGTGTATGGTGAAGGCAAATCATTTTTTTGCTGACCTTCCAGACAAAGACCTTCACCAGTATGATGTAAGTTTTCTTGGTCCTCTGCAGGTTATATAAGGAGCATGAGCTGCTTCTTACAAAATTAGTTTTGTCAGACTCAGACTTCAAGGGTGCCTAAAACAGGTAGAACTTGTTGTGAGGAATGCTACTTGTAGCAGTGTGGGGGATTAGTTAGTCATGATAGATCATGCCATATTTTGGGGTTTACTGGTTCTCAGAATTGTGCATGGGCCAGATGACCAAAATGGTTGACATTCCAAATGTTGAGTTTTTTGCAGGTTGCAATCACACCAGAGGTCACATCTCGAGGTGTTAATAGGGCTGTTATGGAGCAATTAGTGAAGCTGTATAGAGAGACTGCCTTGGCCCACAGGCTGCCTGTATATGATGGCCGAAAAAGCCTGTATACTGCAGGGCCTCTGCCATTCCCGTCCAAGGAGTTCCAAATCAGCCTCCTTGAGGAAGATGATGGTAGCAATACTCAAAGGTGAAACAGGCTCCTGAATCAAGGCTATATCAATCACAATTGGATTGGCGGTTTTTCAACTACTTGTATATATATGAAATATAGTTTCCTTAGGAGGGAATATGTCTGGACGTGCAACTCATGACTCTTCAGAGTAGAGTACAACTGAATGCATCTTTACAAAGTAGGACTGCAGTGTGGAGGCTAAAGCTTTTATTACTACTACAACGTCAGTTTGTGGTCTATCAGTTGTTTGTCATCCTGATCACTCCGACATTTCTGATAGTTGTCACGGGTGTTCCATAGATGTTGATATGCTTAGAAAACTATGGCGCTTCACTGAGGCCAAGGTGCCATATCTATCACTTTAATAAAATGCTGTCTTGCACACATCAGAGGTTTGCACTAAAAGCAAACTGCATTGAGTTTGCCCAGATTGTCCTATGACACTGGATTGATCTGGATGGATCAAAGCTGAAGTTTGGTTGTAATTGCAGAAGGGAACGGAATTTCAAGGTGGTGATTAAGTTTGCAGCACGTGCTGATCTGCACCATCTTGGTCAATTCTTGGCTGGCCGCCAAGCAGATGCTCCCCAGGAAGCTTTGCAGGTTCTTGACATTGTTCTCAGGGAGCTTCCAACTCATCGGTAACAATACTGGCTTTCTCATCTTTCCTTTTTCATTCTAGATGGGTTCCACTCAGTATTCTGAACCTCATTTGCTGAAAGAAAAACCTAGCTTATGATATTTCCTTAATTCATGAATATTGTGACTTTTATTGGTGTGGAGTGTCTGTGATGTTGATTTGTAGTTTCCCTCACAATGCTTAGGTGTGGACTAGAAACTTTAATTTGGGTGAAGGGCTGGTTTGGACCACAGTTGTACCAAGAGAATGTGCTAGATGGTCACTTTCTTTTTTTACAATCAAATTTGATTTGCTGAAATGAGATTTGTTTGGGAAACATTGTATGCTTGCTGGTTGTGCAGATACTCCCCTGTTGGCCGCTCCTTCTATTCTCCAAACCTTGGTACCAGACAGTCACTGGGAGATGGACTGGAAAGCTGGCGCGGTTTCTACCAAAGTATACGCCCAACTCAGATGGGCCTGTCCCTAAACATTGGTAAGAGGAGAAGACCCTTGACCTTCAAGTGGTTATTGTACTTTGACTTTTGCAACATGTTGCAAGCAGACTTTGGCAACTTATGGCAGCATTTACATGTCGGGTCAGATTTCTGCTTTCAGCACATGCTGTCCAGGAAATTTGGCAATTTTGTACCCTGTGATGGCAAGTACTTGGGGTTCACCAGTCTGGATGCTTTGGATTCTTCAAATATGGAGTGAATTCTAGATCTCATGGCTTGTGGGTTTGTCACAGACATGTCATCAACTGCCTTCATTGAGCCAAAAACTGTGATGGAGTTCATTCGGGATCTTCTGAACAAGGATATATCAAGGGGATTAACGGATGCTGACCGTATAAAGGTCTGTGATTAGAACCTAGCTTATATACCTGTGCTCTGTCAAAGTGGTCATCAGTTAATCCCGAAAAGAAAATCTTGATTTTGGATTTGGCAGCAGCCTCTGTTGAGACATCTCTGAAGTTCACTTCATACCTTATTGGGTGTCTGTATCATTATTGAGGAATTTCTTTGCCCATGGAATCAATTAAATTCAATTTGTGCACTAAAGGGGGACTGGACTTGCAGATCAAAAAAACCTTGCATGGTGTGAAGGTTGAGGTCACACATCGTGGAAGTATGCGACGGAAATACCGAGTTTCAGGGCTCACAAAACTAGCCACAAATGAGCTTGTGTATGCAGCATCCTAACTTACTTGTACCTTTAATGTGGTATGCTCATCTTTTCATTTGCAATTGGATGAGTCTGGAAAAGGTCAAAGTAGTCATGGGTGTTTTGGATAGAGGTCACCAGGTTCACAATGAGTTCTTCCTGCAGATTCCCTGTTGATGAGAGGGGGACTATGAAGTCTGTCACTGAATACTTTAAAGAGACATATGGGTATGTCATTCGCCACCCATTCTTGCCATGCCTTCAAGTTGGCAATCAACAAAGACCCAACTATCTTCCTATGGAGGTGTGCAAAATTGTGGAAGGTCAGCGGTACTCAAAGCGCTTGAATGAAAAGCAGATTACAGCTCTCCTGAAAGTCACCTGCCAGCGACCTTATGAACGCGAGAAGGATATTTTGCAGGTTCTTGTTTGCTCTGGAGTCTGCCTGTGTGGCTGTTCTGCTTGATCAGGACTTAGTGGATGTCTCTTGTTTTTTCAATTTGTATGGACTTTGTGCTGATGGCTCTCTCGAGTGTTTTCAAATGTGCAATATGCCTTTGGATCTTTGTGTAATTCCATCATTTGAATTGGCATGTGTGTCTTTTGTGGGTGGGTTGCAGACTGTGAATCATAATGCATACCATCAGGATCCATATGCACAGGAATTCGGTATTCGCATCAGTGCTCACCTTGCACAAGTGGAGGCTCGTATTCTACCAGCTCCTCGGGTTTGTCTCTTCCCATCACATGCTTGTGTACCTGACAAGTGCCTGCTAGATCTAACCTGTTGCAATTGATTCTTACTGTATTTTGGGTGACTTTGTAGCTCAAGTATCATGATACTGGGAGAGAGAAAGAATGCCTTCCTCAAGTGGGACAGTGGAATATGATGAACAAGGTATGCAAAATTGCTGTGTTCAGGTCATGACAACTTCTTTTGTGCTTGCTGGATTGAAGCTGCTGTGATGAAGATGTCTTGCAGCTATTGTGCAATTAGAAAGTCATGATTTGCAGGAGAAGTTGCACCAGCTTATGATGTCAGTCAATCACTTATGTTGCTTATTTCAGATTATGATTCTGGATGTGTGCCTGTTGTCTGCTTTGGCCTGTCTCATGCCAATGTTAAAAACGTGGTGTGACCATCTTTCAGGATGCTGACCAGCTCTTGGCATCTAATGGTGTCAATGTCACTAATTTGCCTCTACTGTGGGTCCAGAGATTAGGTGACCTGAGATGTAGTGCTGGATTATCAATGGGTACAGCATTACTTTTTACTGGTAATTGATATCTTCTCTGATTTGCAGAAAATGGTGAATGGTGGAGTTGTCAGCCACTGGGCCTGTCTCAATTTTTCAAGAAGTGTTCAAGAGAATGCTGCTGCTGCATTTTGCTCTGAGTTGGCTCGAATGTGCCATACCTCTGGAATGGTAATGTGTTCCACTGTCTCAGCTGTCAGTTTGTGCTTGGATTGCATTCCTTCTTGCAATGTTCTAAAGCTGGTATGTTGTATGGAGCAGGATTTTCATCTTGAGCCAATAGTTCCAGTTCGGAGTGTGCGCCCAGAGCATTCAGAGCGTGCTCTTACACATCTGTGTGAGGAAGTTAAGAAAAGGACTAAGGACAAAGGCTTAGATCTCCTTGTGGCGATTCTGCCTGATAGCAATGGATCACTTTACGGTGTGTAAGCTGTTCAGTGAGCTTTCTGTCAGAATTTGAGAACTTCTAGATCTGCTTGTTGATGGTCCTGGGTATGTGGTGGCAGTCAGTTAGCTGCTCTGTTTATACTTGCATTTAGGGATGTCTGCACTTTACTCAGATGTATGGGGGACTGTTACTGTTTTCTTATAGTGTAGTTGTGGATGTAGGTGACTTGAAGAAGCAGTGTGAGACTGTCCTTGGGGTAGTGTCACAATGCTGTCTGACCAAGCATGTTTACAAGATGAGCAAACAGTATTTGGCCAATGTGGCTCTGAAGATCAATGTGAAGGTACATTGTTTGTGAGACAACCTTGTCATTGTTTAAGTCCTGTTGGAGGTTGAAAGTCTTGGAGAGGAGAATTGTACAGTTGCAGGGTTGATTTGGGTGGCTACTCATGTGTTACTGGCTTGCTGGGAGGACAGGTTGGGGGCCGGAACACTGTCTTGGTTGATGCACTCTCACGAAGAATCCCATTAGTAAGTGACATTCCCACCATCATATTTGGTGCTGATGTCACACATCCACATCCTGGAGAGGATTCAAGCCCTTCCATTGCAGCAGTGAGTTTCTCTTAATCAGAGTTTTTGCCACCTGATGATTTCTAGCTTCTTGTGTTCCCACATAAATCATTGCATTCCAGCTCTTGAATGTAGCTCTTGTAAGTTAGGGGTTGGAAGTTGTAAAGCATGGTGGTTGATTTCTTGGAATTCTGGCTGGAAATAGGTGGTAGCTTCACAGGACTGGCCTGAAGTCACCAAGTATGCTGGTCTAGTTTGTGCTCAAACACACCGACAGGAGTTGATTCAAGACCTCTACAAAACTTGGGTGGATCCCCAGAGAGGCCATTGTACAGGTGGCATGATAAAGTAATACTCCTTTCTTTGGACCTTTTTCTCTTTCAACTCAATAATGGTGATGCAGAGATTGGTTCATTATCTTCATGGGGGAAAATGTCTTGCTCCAGCTTTCAACTGAGGTTTGATCCCTCTCTGTTCATGACAGGGAACTTTTAATATCTTTTCGGAGAGCAACACATCAAAAGCCTCAGCGCATCATCTTTTACAGGTTTTCCTTGTCTGACCAGAACCCAGTTCTCTAATGTATTTGCAGTGAGAAATGTGTTACAGAAGTTTTCATTTCATATGCTGGTGGGTATCAGTGCTGTATACTTTTGGGACACTCCAAATCTTCTGCTATGTTCAGAGCTGTGATGACGCATTGAAGACACCTACTAGTGATAGGAGGAACTCGTCTTGAGCCAGTTCATTGTTAATTTATCCATGGTTGCAGGGATGGTGTAAGTGAGGGACAATTCTATCAAGTCCTTCTTTATGAGCTTGATGCCATCCGAAAGGCTTGTGCATCACTCGAGCCAGACTACCAGCCACCTGTCACATTTGTGGTGGTGCAGAAACGTCACCATACACGCCTCTTTGCCAGCAATCACAATGACAACCGCACTGTTGACCGTAGTGGGAATATACTCCCAGGTTGTTTCCTTTTGGCATTGCTGTTGTGCCTGTAACTCTCTGGCATCATTGTTTCAGTTGAATGAATTTGTGATAGGCAGGGTGTGATAGCTTGCAAAGATTGAACACCCATCCAGATTTTACTGTCATTTTTCACAAGCAATATTTATAATTAGTCATGTCTTTCAAGGGTCATTATCTGTTGCATGGCTAAGTACATAGAGCCTAGTTGAATTGCCATTTTCCAGGTAGATAAAGATATCGTGGAACACTAGTTTGGAGCACTTCAGCAAAAGATAGTTTGCAGCTTTCTGAAAATACAATCAGAAGTCAAATACTTGTGCTCGTGTATGTCAGCCCTCTAATGCTTTGTGGATTTTGTTTGGCAATGTTTCAGGCACAGTTGTGGACTCAAAAATCTGCCACCCTACAGAATTTGATTTCTATCTTTGCAGCCATGCAGGGATTCAGGTTGCCTGTTGATCTGTCTTTCAAAGACATGCTGTTGTCCTTTTACGCCACACTTGTATGGTTCTCATCTCCATACAAGTGAGATGAGAATCCACAGATTGTGCTTCATAGTTTTGAGCAGAGAGATACACAACTTGAACATTTTCCATTCAAGATGGATCAAAGTAGTGGGACTCAGTAACTGTGTGAGCTGGGGGAATGTGCTATAGAGTTTGTCTGATGAGGTTAATGTTATGATATGGAGTCCTGATTCTGGTTTTGGGGCTTTGTGAGCAGGGAACCAGCAGACCTGCCCACTACCATGTATTGTGGGATGAGAATAATTTCTCAGCAGACAGTTTGCAGTCCTTGACAAACAACCTCTGCTACACGTATGGTTTTTCTCCTATAAATAGAATTTTTGAGTGGCACATTTGGTAACTGATGTCTGTTGATCAGCTGGGAAGAGTTTGTAGATGGAGGTTGAGTGGCATTAGAATGGTCAATCTGTATGAATGCCAGATTTCAGAATTTACACAATTTTGTTTGCTAATACTTTGTTTTGTTTGGATCAGGTATGCACGGTGCACTCGATCTGTTTCTATTGGTGAGCATCTGTACTGTATGACCCCTTGTTCTTCTTCTTTAGTATTTCAAAAGCTTGAAATGACAATAGTTGATGTGTTTACTTCTTGGATGTTTGTGCAGTTCCACCTGCCTACTATGCACATCTGGCAGCTTTTCGTGCAAGGTTCTACATGGAGCCAGAGTCCTCAGACAGTGGGTCATTGACCAGTGGAATGGGTCCAGCTGGCAGAAGCATGGGCACTACAAGTTCTTCCACTCGAACTAACCGTGTTTCAGCAGGCGGATCAGTGCGACCACTTCCCCCACTGAAGGAAAATGTCAAGAAGGTTATGTTCTATTGTTGAGGTTCATTTGAAAAAATTGTCCGACCATACTTATCCATGGCAGGTGGTGGGTGGAGGTGAAATCTGGTGTCAAAAGGATGTCAAAGTTGGACTGGGATACCATCCAATTTTCCAGTTTTCAAAGCTTCCTTGGAATCTGTTTTGTTTTGATTTCAGATACTGAGCCAAATTCTCAACCTGACTCCTTGAGATATAAAGGTTAGGTAAGCTATATATTTTTAATGCAGTTGATACTCCTGTCTCTTGTTTCATACCGCAGAATTCTGCTGCCATTCTGTAATTGTGGGCTTCACTTGCTGTTATTGGACTGATCATGAAGCTGCGTCTCCATGACAGGCAGAAATTCTCCACATTTCTTTTCCTGATCTTCCACTAGGTACCAGACAGGACCATGTTGCCCCATTACAATATCAGTAAATAAACATGATTGACTTCAATACTGTACTGAACCAAAACTTACGATTGTTGTTTCTACTTCTCTATAATCTTGCCAATGTCTCTTGATGGCCATAGCATTACTTTAATTGCTCCATGACTTCATTGTAACAGTTTTGTAACTCTACCTCCATAATATGTAAACTTTGTTGATATTATAGTTATCACACAGAAAACCTCGGTTTCTGTGCAATTTGTTTACTTTTGCAGATAACTAGCATTTAGGGGTGAAAAAGGTTTTAGTTTTGAATCTAAAAACTTGTGAACTGATTGTTGAAAGAAAGGAACGAAAGTCCTTGGAAATGAGGTTTGAACTTTGAATCTATTGCCATTTTCATGTAAGTAATGGCTAAAAGACCTTTTTTTTTCATTTAAAGTGAAATCAGATTCAACCTTGAGTTTGGCTATTTTGTCAATATACATAGTATTATTAGCTCACCCAAGAAATTGGAGTTTCCACACGTGTAGGTATCAACTTGGTATTTAGTTTAAGCATGGGATATTTATAATATTTAGAGGCCATTTAAATGAGTTTTGGGGTGTACCAGTGTAGGTGCTGCTTCACCCAAGGCCATGTGTGATACAGTTTCCAGTGACATGGTTATATACACTCCACAACATTGAGGTTCATATTTGGAAAGGTTTTTTTGGGAGAAATTTTCATTGCAATGGGTTAAGTGTCACAAGTTTCAAGAAAATTTTCTTGAAACTTGTGACATTTAACCCTAAATTTCTTGGGATGTTCAGTAATGATGCTGTAGGCCTACTAGAAAAGTAAGGGGGTAAAAAAAAAACAACCTATGATCAATAATTCTTAATGATAACCATGAATTCACAATTTATGCAAAATTACAAATTATCTATTTTTGGAAATGCCCAAAAGTCTGATCACATTTTTTTGTGATGGGCCAATTGAAGACACTCAATCACCAAAACTCTTGCTCAAAAAAAGGCAAAAGCTTGGGTGTTGAATTTTGCACTCTTGCTCAAACTTCTTGAGAGTCCCCACAACTAATTAGTGTGAATCATACTAGTATAAACATGAATGTGAGCATATAAACATTTGATTTTGAGTAAACCAATTTTTGGAGTGCAATTCTGCTCTTTTTCATGTCAGTCTAAGAAAAAGGGAATTTTTTTCATGCAGTAATTGTTTGAAATCAAAACTGAAGCTTTTAAAATATGGCAAATTCAACTTCCAAGAACTGGCCAAATTCTGCAGTAGTTGTTGGAAATCAAAACTTGAAGCTCACAAACACGCCAAATTCAACACCCAAAAACTGCCAAAAATTCTGAGACAGTTGATGGAAATCAAAACTTGAAGCTCCAAAAATTGCCAAATTCAACACCTGAAAACTGCAAAAATTCTGCAATAGTTAATGGAAATCAAAACTCAAGCTCAAAAACAACCAAAAACTGAAAAAAATTCTGAGACAGTTGATGGAAATCAAAACTTGAAGCTCCAAAAATTGCCAAATTCAACACCTGAAAACTGCCAAAATTCTGCAATAGTTAATGGAAATCAAAACTCAAGCTCAACAACATCTCGAAATTCAACACCCAAAACTGCAAAATTTGGAATGAAACAAACCTGATCGCATGGTGATTTTGCAGCAGCATGGCTTTGGTGTCCAGTTTGGTGTGCTTTGGGAAGGTTTGAAGCTTTCACTGGCTTAACAACTGAGCCAAGACTGACTTATGTTTGTAACACAATAGTATCATTTACCATCTTCATCTTCAAACTGCTACCAGAATTTTTTTTCACCACTTGGGTTGTAGGATTGAGCTCTTTGATATCCAAACCTCTTTCATCCTCTTGTGACTGCATCATCGTTTTCATCTGCATGTAGGTGGCAGGAATTGAGCTGGAGACCCATTACTAGGTACCCTACTCTACTATTGGGAAAAGTCTTGAAAATAATCACACCAAAGTGAGGTCACATTTATAAAACAAAGATATATAACACAAGTTGTGGCCATTTGCAAATTCAAGGGTTAGAAGTCAAATTGCAAATTGATTCCTAATCATTTAATCAAAAATTTTGAAGAGTTAAATCAATGTTAATTGAGAAGCTTGATACAACATTCCAAATTGCATTTCAAGAGTTACAAGTTTGCCTTTGAAAGTAGTGTTGATTTTTGACAAGTTAGTATGTCTTTTCTATGGCATGCTAACTCTTTTTTTTGACTTCCACTATGATAGACAATTTTCAAAAGTTGCCTTTCAAATGACAAGTTCACAAGCTTTTTTCATTTCATATAAATTTCATTTAGAAGGTGCAATTTAAGTTTAAAACTTTGGCAATTACTCCAAGGTAAGAAACCTACTTTTTTTCATGTTTTGATTTCAAATATTGGCCTCTCAATGTTGCATAATGAAACTCTCATCAAAGCATCTAAAGTATCCAACTTTGGGGAAGCTCACAAGTGATTCTTGATTGCATTTTTTTTGGAAAAGACCCCCTCACAAATAGAAATACTTATACGAATAACAAGTATTTTTGGCCAAAGTTGCATGAGGTGTAGACAATTAACAAACCACTCATTCTTACTTCCACAACACCTCTAATCCTTAACTGGTGACTTGTTTTCCCATTCATGCCTAAAGGTCTCCCACAAATTCAAGCAATTCATCTCTACTTGCATCCCTTTGAGCTTCCAAAAGTTTGAATTTTGATGTCAACCTTTCCAACCATTGTCTTTTCTTATGTTGGATAATACTTGGGACTAAACAACTTAGATGCATTAAACATAGGAAGGTCAAGAAATTATTGAGATTATCCACAATTGGTTGCACATGGTCAACACCCATGCTCATGCATTTTCCAAACTATCATTTCTATCAAAAACCTTTCCATGGTGCGTGGGGTGATATGTAGTTTCAAGGTCATTTGTTGTCCCCCATTTAAAAGCACCACTTTTTCATTTCACATTTAAATCAAGGTTGATTTTTTCACATGCCACAAGGCAAATGAAAGGCAAAAAGCTCAAACTAAAGTTTATTTGTCAATAAGAAATGCAAAACTTGAAAATTGCCTATCACACTAAAAGTGACAAAAGTTGCTTGTCAAATGAAATCTAAGGAAAAAAAGGGCCTTCCACCAATAGGAATGGAAGTTGGTAATTGGATTGAGTTTGTATTTATTATTGGAGTGCACAACTATACAATTTTGGTAAAGGGCCTAAAGCCTACCCATGTATCTTCGGCCTCTAGCCCACTCTTTCCAAGCCACCCAATGACCCACCTTAAATCCCCTTGAAAACCCTAAGATTATCTTTTTGACTCAACTTTCTTGGGCTCTTGGTTTGTACACTCAAAAACATCAAAGCACCTTGTACTTGGATGTGTAGTCTAACAACTTCAACTTGAATCGTCATAGACCATTGGTTCCCTCCAAGTTGGGAAGATTGAGGTAAAACCCACAACAATGTACTTTGTTATCCTTGTTTAATGGGTAGAGTTCAAAAAGACAACTTGATGATATGGAGGAGCAAATACTTTGATATCATTTACCATGCATCTACTATGATGTTTTTTTTTTCATTTTTGAGAGGTAGCATTGGTGGCAATCATCCCACAAGAGATTTAACATTAATGGTGATGATTCCATCTAAATATTTCTTTAATGATCTAACAAGTTTTGATAAAACTATCATAACTAGAACATTAGAAATAAATAATAAAAATCTATTGAAAACTATTTTGTAATTTGATGCAACTTGGCACCCTAAACCTCATGTCAAAACATAATTGGTGAATTGTATGTGGTTGTTTTAGATTGTTGTCATGGACCATGGTGGGTGTGGATGCAATTCATGCTAGAAAAACAACCATTGTTAAAATGTAACTATGTAGATGTTATACAATGTACTCATTATAATAATTGAAGCCATAGATTATTGAATATCACAACCTATGGCATGCTTGTCATATTTTATGCCTTTAAAATGTATTCAAAATCATAACATGTCCTTGTGAATAATCCTTTTGAAAAAAAAAATTTGCAATTTCCAAATTTGGTTATTTTTCTTCACAAAATGAAAATTCAAACATAGAACAATTTTTTGAAATGAAAGGAAATGCACAATTTAAACCTTCCTCTATTTGTCGAAAGAGCTATAATCAAACATTCAAGGCATCATGGAAAATGGGCAAGAATTGGCTAATGCATTTGAAACCTAAAGATGGGCCACCAAATATTGGTTTCATGGAATGTGTTGCTTGTGTCTAATTACATATCAAATCCCCATGGGGTTTTGGGGATTTTGTTAAAGGATGCAAAAAAATGTGTTTGTGACCATGAAAAAAACAATGAACACAAAATTCTAGTGGCTAGATGGGAAGCTAGACATTTTTTGTCATCTAGTATGGTTCCTATGTCTATACATGTTCAATGTACATGCTCTTGAAAAAGAACATGCTAAAATCATTACTTGCATGAAGGTTCTTTTTTTCACCATAACTTAGGATTGCTCCATTTTGAGTTATGAAAATGAATTGGAATTTTTAAGGGCTTAGGACATTCCTCTTATGCCCATCAATGATCAGCATGGAATTTATACATCGAAATCATTTGTTCTTGAGTTTTTGTGGGCATTGTCTAAGCATTTTGAAAGTATATTGCATGAGAATGCTTCTACATTTCATGTGTACTCCATCTTGGTTGATGAATCAATCAATCAAACCATGAAACAACACTTGACAGTTTATTGTTGTTATTTGGGTTTTCAAGGGGGGACTATCAAATGACATTTTTTTTTGGAGGAGTTGGTTATCAAAGATGCCACATGAGAAAATATGTTTATTGTCTTTTTTTTTTATTGGAGAAATTAGGTTGGGATTAATCAAAATTGGTAGCCTTTGCTACTTATGGGGCAACCTTTATGATAGAATGTAATCACAGGTTGTCCACTCAATTACAAGAAAAAGTTGCAACATTGGTAAACACACATTGTGCAATTCATTAGGACGTTTTCGCAATAGCTGATGCATTTAAGGTTATATCAAAGTTGTTAATTTTGGATGATTTTGCAAACAAGGTCTATACTTGGGTTGAAAAGACATATTTAAGTCACATATTTTGAATAAATATTCATGTTAACACATGTATTGAACCACAATTTCATGTAAACAATGGGATTTTGGTTCCTCCTTCATTTGATGACACATCATTATTTTTTATTATTGTTCATGTTTCATAATTTTGAGGCTAACCCTATCAAACGACAATTCACAAAATGTTTTAACATTTTGTCCTAAATTCTTGTGGCACCCAAGCTCGCCTATGCAGAGCTACATATAGTCGTGTTAAGGGTTTCATGAATTATGTTGATAGCAAGTTGCCATTGGCTTACCAAATCCTTTGTCAATAAATCATTTAGTAAGCTTGTGAAAAAATGTTTTGGAATCAGCTTTTTCTAACTCACGTGTTTTTTGAAGAAATCCATGGCATGTGTAAACATCGCCCAATTGTAGTATTCCATATTCTCCTTGGAAATTTTTATAGTTTGCTTAAGCACCACAAGACTTTCTTTCTCTATTTTTGCATTAGCCCATTGCCATGCCACACATTTATTTATTTTGACAATTGCATTTTTCCATTTTGTTCCCCATGTTCTCATTTCTCGTAAATGTTGGAGTGGGATTGGCTAGGTATGATATTTTGGATATTCCGATGGTTTTTTTTGTCATCTCACATATTTTATCTAGTATGCTTGTGATTAATGTATATTAAATCACAGATTCCAAGGTGTTTGGTGTGACAATTGGTGTCAATTTTCTTCTTGCCATTATAGAATAAAAGTTAAATATTTGCAATTATATGGTAGAGGTAAAAAGGATGCAACTAAGTAATAAGGGCAGAGGAAATGCAAATTGAGATAAAGATCATGCAAATTAGTAGAAAAGGGAGAAATAATCCAATTTGATTGTACAAGTAGCAAAAATGGTCTTAAATGCAAGAGTTTGAAAGAGTGCATGACAATAAAAAACAACTTTAAATGGTTTAGATAATGTAAAATGTCATGGGCTACTTCATATTGTCTTAATTCTTAATGGGCACATGCCTCTTGGTGGTGAATAGGTAGTGTTTGGATTGGCACATACCTCCTAGTGGGTCAACATGTTTATATGCCATTGAATTGGGTTTAGTTTAACATTCTATATGGTTCAAATGTTGTATACCCTAATGCATGACTTCAACATTTCATGTGTTCAATTTTTCAAAACAAACCAACATAATTTTTTTCCATCTTGATTCTTTTGTTTAGTTTTTTGCAAAAACAAATTTGTTGCCAATGTTCATGAAAAAGTTCATCCATTTTCACTTGTCATCCAAATTTTCATCCATAAATATCATTTATCCATGAACATGTGGCAAAATATTCCTCCACATCACCATATATTTTGTGTCGTGTTAAATAGTATTTTCCAAACATTATATTGATGTCAGCAAAATATTCCAAAAAAGGTTTGCTCATGTTCACTTGCTCACGTTCACATGCTCATGAAATAACTAGGAAGAATATCAATCCATGGTCACCATCATGGGTTGGATGCATATTCAAGCCTCTTAAGTTGAAAAGTTTTAAGGATTAGAAATAAGAGCTTCATGGGTCCTATTAAAAACTAGTGATGAACTTCAATTTAAAAGGGGAATAGAAAGGAAAAAAATTAGTGCACCACCCTTTTTAGATTTTGTTTAATTATAACAATGTGTGTGTGTGTGTGGTATATGGTGAACAAAAGCCTTTTGTTGGGATTTGTGTGCACTAATAGAAGGATCTTACTTTGGTGCAAATAGTAATGAGTGTAACTCTTATCGATAGCAACAACAATGAATGTGACAATAAGTTGGCATGTATTCTATTAAGTTTGAGGAAAAGAACTAGGGAAGGAAATGTGTTGGTTAACTAAAGACATCATCAACAACAAGAATAATATTAACTATTCAACTAGTCAAACTAATAACAATTGCAACAACACCAACATTAGTAGGTGCTAAATGTTCCAAACTATAAAAGCCATGTGATAGGCGAAAGCCCCATGGTGATAGCTTTTTAATCAATAGTAGCTTCAACATGGTTAGATTTCAAAAATGACCAACTAAATTCAACTTCATTGGCTTTAACAAGTGGATGAGCAAATATTTTTTCACCTCTTTTGTATGTGGTCAACAAAGATCTAAATTCACAAATTCAACATGAAAGTGACGAGATGTCTCAAACTAATTACAAGTGTGATGTCTTGTGGGGACTAGCTTGGACCTTTACATTTATGGAAATTGTGGTTGCATGTAGGATGATTAAAGATTATTTTTCAAGATGTCATCTAGAAAAGTCATTATAACTTGGGCTACAAGG
>Ga0116229_10002476_pt1 | contig 29879 bp, 10 predicted proteins | sample S1TSphgellanicum_3_FD_87313 | JGI IMG/M metagenome (GOLD analysis project Ga0116229, IMG submission 87313) | Host-associated microbial communities from peat moss isolated from Minnesota, USA - S1T2_Fc - Sphagnum magellanicum MG | ecosystem: Host-associated > Plants > Peat moss > Unclassified...
TATATATATATATATATATATATATATATTTTATATATATATATATATATAAAATATATATATATATATATATATATATATATATATATATATATATATATATATATATATATAAAATTAATATTAGTAATGATAAGTTATTGAATATTTCAGTTATTATATTTATTTATTTTGTTACAAAATATTAATTAATTAGTTGTAAATAATTAGCTAGTTATTTTAATGTTAGCCAAGTACTAGCTAATTAAATTGATTGATAGATCATTATAATTAATATATAATTAAGACTAAATAATATTAATATTTATCTTTCTAATAAATTTATTAATATCTAATAATATATAATAATATAATAAATATATTATAATGTAGTTTAAATTATTGATGATTATTATTATAAATAATTAGTTAGTTGGATAGTTTATTAGTGAATTAGTTAGTTTTTAGTTTAATTAGTTGCTAATTACTTAAATAACAAGTATATTAACTAATTATTCTATATTTTATCCATTAATTAATTAGTTAACTAGTTAATCATTTACCTACTTAATTATGTAATTTACAAAAAATTAAAATGAGGATAAAATTGTGGGATAATTTTTTTTTGTTCCAAGTAGTTTGTAACTAAAAATGTTTAGTCGCAAATTAATTGTAATTAAAAACTTTATGCAATATGTTTTTGTCTTGAACATTCTCATTTTAAAAAATATATCATAAACAAGATGTTTTATTTTACATTTTCATATTTTAAAAATGGGCATAAAGGATGAGCCAATAAAAAAGGTTTAACCCAAAATAAAATAAAAATATTCATGTACTTACACCTAATGATCTACTTTCCTAGCTAACCTACCTACTTACCTAAATAGGTATTTGGCCTAGGTAGGTAAATAGGTCTTATCTAGATAGGTGTTTAGCCTCGATGGGTAGGTAGGTAAGTAGATAAGTACCTAGTTTGACCTACAAACCTAAATATTGAGTTAAATTTATTATGGACAAATTCAATGAATATGCCACATGACAATTTTTTATTACACCACATGTCACAATCTAAAACCATCCAAACATAGAAATTAAACTTCCTAAACTATTTCAAAATTATAATGAATATATTTTTAATTATTAAAAGTTGGGACATGTGGCAACAAATAAATTATTCCCATTGTTCACCAAAAAAGTTACATCTTAGTTTTAAGTGACAATACATATATGACCATTCAAAGGATGAAGGTGTATTTGTTGACTTTTTCTTTCATCCAAAATTCCTTGTTGCTTGCAACTAATGTCACATGTGATTTGTCCAATGCGACCATTAAAATTTTAATTGCAAATGTCACCTACAACTTAAAAATTAGTCGTAGGGACCAATTGCAAAATTACCATTTTCTACTAGTGATATTTCCCATCAAGTTTCTTTTGATATGGTCCAAAATTTGGAATATCATTCTATGGCCTAACATGGCAGTGCTTGTGGCAATTACAACATCCACACAAAAGTGAATCATTCAATGATGGTTCAAAGTTTTGACAACCACAATCATCACCCATAACCACATTTTCAAACTCACCCCACTCCATTTGCAAAAATTAGCAAAAATTACTTAAATGAGCCTCCCATACCTTGCTGAAATTTGCCTAAAATGGGTTTGAAATCTCAATTACAGCAAGTCAGAATGCATTCATCACCTCTTATCAACATGTCAAATTGAAAGTCACATCCTAAAATTGTAAACTAATAATTTATGTGCAATAATGTTAAGTATTAAAAAATGCAACCATGATGGGGGTTGATTTAATTTGTAGACCACAAAAACATGTGACACAACAAAAAAACATAAAGGATAATAAAAAAACAATGAAAGTGATGCACTATAATACATATCAAATGACAAAAAAATTGATAAGACAAAATTAAGTAAGAAAAATAACACAAACATAACAAGGAAAGAGACATGAAGAAAACAAACCACAATTTGTATGGATGAGGAAATAATTAGTGTTGGATGGGTATGCACTTTAAAGGTTTAAAACCACATCCGGATCCCAGTTTAAGATTCATGCCTAAAGCACTTCCCTCCTTAGCTCAACCTCATATTCCAAAGATTCACTACCAATAGCAACAAATGTATGTTGGCCTTTAATCAACTTTAAGGGAGACGCTTGAGTTCCCAACACTTGGTCCAAAATCCCAGCATGTCATTTTCGGAATGACATCTAAATTACATGATTTTTTCTTAAAAACAAGTCTACCACTTGGGGTTAACCATTATATTGGTTTTGGTATGGGATACAAGAACCAAGCCAAAATCAAATTCTTATTTTTTGAAAAACCACAATTGGAATCTAGTTACTGTTTATTGAAATATTGAACTGAAAAGTAGGCTCAAGGCCCCATTTAAGTATGAAACTAGAACCAAAACCAAAGGTTCTTCATAATAGTAAAAAATGAAACATTAAAAAATTTAAGCAATCTACAAAGAGAGGAAATAAGAAAAGGAATAACTAGAAAAATCAAAAAAATCATGAGATGAGAAAAGAACCCATGCCGAAGAAAACAAAAAAATGAAAGATAACACCAACCAAACAAAATAAGAAAAAAGACAAACCATAATATGCATGACTCATGAGATGACCTACATCTTGAATCCTAAACTCCCAAAAGAAAAGGGGGTTGTGCTTCTTGCCCAAAACCCGAAAACATGTACACAACATAAGAAAAAAAAAGCCAACAAATGAAAGCAAAAATACTCCCAAAAGACAAGAGGGCTATGCTTCTTGCCCCAAACCCAAAATCATGTTCACAATATAAGAGAAAAGAAGAAAAAAAATCCAACAATTTTTTTGAAAAACTCCCAAAAGATAAGGGGGGCATGCTTCTTGCCCTAAACTCAAACACATGTAGAATAGATGAAAAAATTTAAAAAGTAGTCAACAAATACAATAAAAAGCTCCCAAAAGACAAGGGAGCCATGCTTCTTGCCCCAAACCCAAAAACATGTACATAATATAAGAAAAAAGAAACAAATCAACTAACAAATAAAAATAGGGAATGAAACAAACCATGCCACATGTAAATAAGATGTTAGAATGCCCAAAAGACAAGGGGTATAAACAAAAGAAAAAAAAACAACAAAAAAAGAAGGTTAGAGAATGAGATGCATATTAGATGTCCCAATTAGAAGTTTTGGTAAATATGCTTATTGCCCCAAGCCAATAGCCCCACACATAACTTGTTATGCTTCTTGCCCCAAACTTAAAAGTAAAACAAATCTTTAAAAAAAACAAACAAACAAAACAAAACAAGGAATGAGACAAATGGATAACACATGTACATAATCTTTGCTCAAAAACACTCAAAAGACAAGAAATATGAAAAAAAAAAATAGCAAAAGAAAAAGGGCTAAAAAATGAAATGTATGTACTAGTTGTTCCCCACAAGTTGTTCAAGTGTTTGTTGCCCAAGCCAAAGACCTTGTGAATGCTCTTGCTTCTATTTCTTTCCCCATACTCACCTCCTTACAAATCAACCTTGAGCTTGTTCCCTAAACAAACCAACAAACCAAAATCTTGTAAGGTAGAGAAGCTGGTCATAATACACATAAAATAGGGTTTTTCATCAGTTTTTGCATGAAGGCCCTATTGTTTATGGTGTCCAAAGAGTAGATGGAGCCCTCCTCTTTGCGCATCTATCACACTAAAAATTAACAAAAATGGACTAAAAGCAAGAGAGTTACGGCCCCCCTGAAGTAAGGGGGAGGGGGGGGGTCATTTTTATAGAAAATTCTTGATTGAACAGTTCATTGCCTATTTCCAAACCCCTCAAAAAACCTTAAGTATTACTCTATTGCCTCTAAACAATACAAGATGATTTGTAAAACTTAAGATGGCGATTTCAAAATAGTTCAAATCGTTCAATTTGAACAAGAGAAGCTTATGCATTTATGAAGTAAGAGGGGTCAAAATGGAAAAAATGAAAAAAAAAACACACACATTTTCCAATAAAAAAAACATATTTTTTTTATTGCTCTTTTTTGGTTGCTCCTTTGGCTTTGCAATTCAACGATGATTTGTAAAGCTTGAGAAGGTGCTCCCATAACATTTTAAGTCACTCAAAATGGAGAAGAATTGAGAAAGATTTGCCAAAGTGTTTGGTGATAGGCTAATGTTCGATGATGGGTCAATTTACTCTAAAAGCAAATGCTACAAAATCCAAACAAATAATTCAAAGATTATGCGCATTGTAAGTGTCACACACTTGTCAACTTGGTCAAAACCATCCAAGATTTGAGCTAAGTTGCAAATCAAAGGTTTCAAATGAATGTCATTTGATGTCAGAGTGGTGAGTGTGGAAGAAAACTTGGACTTCCCACATAGGCTATCTTTTCACCTTCATTTACTTATGGCTTACATACCTTTAGGGTTCTACACCTTAATGGATAGGTTTGCACCGTCACTTATTTAAGACGTGCTCCCTATCTTTATTGTAAAAAACTTATTACAAAAATTTCAATATATAATAAGTTCTAAAAACTCAAAAAAAACCTTGGCCTTTTGGACATAGACCCATGTTTAAGAAATAAACTTTTATTATAAGTTCTTAAATTTACTTTTGAATATTAAAAAAATTATAATATAAAAAAATTATGCAATTGGATTCTATTTATTTTTTTCTTTCTAAAAGCGTTATTAAAAATTACATCATAAAAAGATTTAAAGGTTTCATAAGCACTAGAAATCATAATAGAAAGTTTGAACACTTGGTAAAAGTTGCCACCCTAGGATTAGATGTGTTTTGCAATTTGCTCAAACCTTGTTATCATGGACACATTTAATGTTATTTAGGAATGCTTCTTGGAATTATAAGACAAAATATTATTTTCATACCTAAAAAATTTTGTGACATTAATTTTGAAATACTTTAGTGACAAGTGTATGGATTGGACTAAGGTTAATGTTATTCATCAATTTCAAAACTACAAAAAATTGATTGCATAAAGCCATCATTGAAACAAATTTTGATAACATTTTTTTTCTCTTGAAATATTATACAAACAAACCTAGGTTCCAAAACTATTAATCATTTTTTGCCAAATTTGTTAGTAGAGGGAAAAGACCAATTGAAGGATTCATGATTGATTCTTGTTAAAAATAACATTATACAAGAAAAAAAATTAAAAAAGGAGTGAATGAGAGGTAACAAAATTAGATGATATGACACAAGGCTTTTTTTTCAAGTTTTTGTTGTTGTGTTAGTGGTGAACATCCCAAGAAGGATGTAACATTAAATGGTAACTAGTTTTTAGGACTTGATCGAAAAAATGCCATTTATAGTTTGGATACTTGCTACAACCAAAAATAGAAATGAGGTGAACTTGATTCAAAAAATTTCTTTAAAATTATTTTTTTTTCAAAAAACAAAAATCTTGTGATTGTTTTCAAAAACAAATTCACAATAATGTGAAATTTTGCACATATGTTTTGTTTTAACAAGACACATTATGAAAAAGTTAAAATATACTTATTGATTATAAAACCAATTCAAAAATCATATTATTCACATATTCGCCAAGGTGGTTATAAGGTAGGGTGGTTCGCTTTTTATGTCATAATGCAATTTTTTGGTGGAGTGTCATGCATTTACATGTTATTAACATGATATAAATCAACAATTCGTCAAATTTGTGATTATATTTAAATTTTTAACTTGAATAAGAAAACATCTATATAAAAAATTATAAATGCACCAAGTATATAGTGATGAACTTTTGAAGTCGAAAAATATGGATTGACTTTTGTCTATGACTTTTTATACATGCATTTTTGTGTATGGTTTCTAATTGGGATATTTGATGGGGACTCAATATTCTCTAGATTTATCTAGAGTCTATGGCTTCAAGCCATGTATATTTGTGCCCCTAATTTTTTTAGATGGGAAAAGACACATCTTTGATTGAATTGCATATGAAAAGACACATTGTTTGATTTTTTCTTTTCAAAATGTTTTTGGTTGTTGTGCATTCATCTTCCCTACATTGGTGAGGAGGAGGAGGAGGAGACAAGGACTTAAGCTTTTGTGGATTTAGATACTCCTATTGTGATTTTTGTTGTGGATTTGAGTAGGGGAAGGAATAAAGAGGGAGGCTAAAGAGAGACGGAGAAAGGGATAATGAGCCAACCTTTTTTGCATGTTGTGTGGAAGCATGCTAGTTTTGGCAAACCCGTTCTTGTAAGTCATATTCCAATGTTTTGTTTAGATTGATTGTGGAAACCATGACAGTAGAATTACAAACTCAATGGATATAGATATGGATTTGGCTATGGGTGCCCTTTTCATGTTATTTGGAAAGGGAAGTTTTCTTCCAATAGCCACCCATCACCTTGTAAATCCATCTTCACTTCACCCATCATGGACATTTGTATATGGAACACAGGAAATGGATCATTGAAAGATTGATCCACAATTTCGGAGATGATTAGTTAATGGGGGATAATGGCAAATTATCATTACCATTCATGATGGTGGTCACAATGACATGACTACATTATTTTTCATTAGTGTGTTTGTTTTTGTTTGACCTAGTCTTTTGAATTTGAAATTAGCTCTTGTCCTTTCTTCTATAACATTTTTTCACATTCTTGGTTGTTGATAATTAACACCACCTATATGGTCGAGAAAAAAACAGCAATGTCAATTGGCAGGAAACCTAAACCTTTCATGCATGTAAAAAGCCAAAGTATCATAACCAATTAATTCACAACAACACCCTTGAAAAGCAACCTTGGAAGCACATTGCGTTTCATCTTCCTAGTGAAAAGAAATTGGGTTTTGAAAATGAAACCAAGGTGGAATTTGAATTAGTAAAGAATCCTTTACATGAGACTTATTCTAAAGAACCTAACATCAAAAAACTTTTTTTAAGAAAATGAAGGACATTGAATATTTGATAGACACTCAATACTAGTAATCAATTAGCACCAAGGGTACAACATGAAATTGTAAAATAGACTTGGTGCACATGAATTTGAGCCTCTTCAACTTGGGCAATTCAAAGGATTTATACTTAGAGAACGATTCAACTATACTTCAAAATTTATACCTTTAGTGATTTGACATGGAGTGGGAAAGACATGTACCTCTTACTTTTCAATTGTAAAAAGAAATTATCTTTTACTTTTCATTGCACATGGACAAGACGTACAACATCTTGTACAACAAGTGTATAGATGGTTTAAAACTAGACTTTAGTGCTCCAAAATCCTCATGTCTATAAACTAAGGTGTTTGTACAAGAGAAAATGTCTATTAGTTAAGGCATTAAAATCCAAGATCATAACATACATTATATACACTACTAGATGTAAGTTTCAACCATTACCAATTACCATTCTTGCCACATAAGTCATAGGAAAGAATGGGATATGCATGGAATGCAAAATCAGATGCACCCATTAAGTCTCAATAATAATCAAATTGAACATTGAGTGGTCTTCATGTTCAACTCTACACAAAGAGGAGGTAAGAGGTAAGAAATGGGTTTTCATGGGTGGGGGTGGCAACTCCTTTTACTTGTAACACACCACAACAAACAGAATATTCACCATGTGCTTAAAGAACATCAGAGTAAAAACTAATTGCTACCATTCCAAAGTAGATTCAAGACTAGATCATTGTCCCATTTTGCACATTGTTCTCTACATGCAAACATGGGGAGAAGAATGTAAGGGCAAATAGGTTGAACACTATAGCAAAAATATCATCACCAACCTCTAAGCAATTTTATTTTTTTATTTTTATTTTTTTGTGTGAAAGCACATTCTCTATGTAAGCTTCTAAAAAGTCCACTAGTGGCCTTTGTAACCCTACAATGTGCTAGGCAACTAATATAAACACAAATTCCACTTCCCATTGCACAACCCCATTAAAAAAAAGGAAACAAGATTAAGAGAGGTTTGATCTATTTTTCCAACAATAAGCATTTTGTGAAAGACACCTAAACAAAGTCCTAAGTGAAATGTATTATTTACCAGTGTGTACATGTAAACTCATTTTACATTGCTGACCTATTTTTGGACATTTCAATGTCAATAGAAACTGCATGGTTATTAGATGGAGATAGAACTTCTATTTTGAACTTGTAAAACAATCTTCAAAGACATTAGGTTATAAGGGTCCTAATAGGATGAACCAACAAAGGATCATTAGAAAAGTGCTACTGAAAAGATAAACAACCCCATGACGAAAAACAATTTGGCAAGCAAGACACCAACCATGTATTCAAACTACAAAATTATTACATAGAGATGCAAACACTTCTACAATTGCTTTCACCTAGGTAGCAAATATTTAGATGTTTAAAAAAAAAAGGAAAAAAAACACAATATGCCCTAATAATTATGTGAAAGAATAAGAACCCTTAGCTCTTGAATTTTGTACAATTAGTAATTTAAAACCAAAGGCTACAATGTGGTGATTGATAGTACCTCTTTGTCAACAACCTTGGTGTTGCAAAAAAGATGGTGGTGATAAAACACCAATAATGCTACCACCGTGCAAGTTTTACACTAATTTATAATGACATCCAACAAGATACCAAGGTGTTCATTTGGTAGCATTTGCGTTAAAGGGGTTCCAAAGTGATCAAAGTTTTTGTGAACACTGAGCAAAATTGGGTTTCTTGATTTGGACCCTATGTAGTCAGAAAATTGTGTACCCCTTTGGATTAGGTTCAATCACCATTTCACAAAACGTTTCCCTTGAATTAATGTAGCTTGTCCCTGATACTACTTCATGCATAAATATTTCGAGTTGATATTTTACCCTTGGTTTTAATAATGTGCATGCCAATAAAAAATATTGAAGCTTCCCCAACAAATTGATAATTGCCAAAGGTGGCCCTACACCATGAAGAAACATGCACACCTTGTACCAATGTACCCCACACTTTTTAATAACACTCAATATTATTAAATATAATTATGAAAAAGTAACAAGTCATGGAAAACACTATCCACAAGCCCTACAAAACTAATGACATGAAAAACGGAGAGAGAAAATACTTGAATAAGGGTGGCAAACACATGAATAGGAACGCAAACCCATTTGCAAGATTTGGACTTCAGTGCGAAAAATCACAAATGGAACCACCTTTAAATAATGCTTCCACAAGAAATGATGCCTTCAACAATTCTATTGTGTTCTACTAAGTAACCTTAGTGATGTCCACATGTATATTGTTATTCAAAGGACATCCACATTAAGTAACATACCAAATGTGTTTGTACCAATAATACTTGAGGTCTATACTTCAACTTGTGCTTCATCCACTGAGTCCACTCTAGAAACAAATCTAACCAAGGGCCATTCCACTCAACCTCATTGACCCATGGATTGCAAATTTGAACAAGCTTGTGTCCATCTACCTCTTGGACTTGGAATAAAAGGAATGAAACTCAATACACACCTCATAAACAGACCACATACACACCTATAAAAATAATAATTCAATCGTAGCATAAACATAATAAAGAGGAACACAATAAGTCTTGTGGAACACCACAAGGTTTGCAATGGCATAAGTAGGTACAAACAAACCATTATAACCTACAATAAGGAGTATCCATGACCTTGCATGATTCCACTTGATGAAACATGCACATTAAAACTTGAAGGATTTCCAACCCTAAACAAAAACCCTTCTTGTTTGAATCTTTGCAATTGGAACCAAAGACACCCATTCACAAGATCCAATTGTGAAGATTCATGAAACATGTTAAATTATTCTCCCACACTTCCAATCAAGTCAACAAATGCATCATGTACTACACCCCCTTCCAAAGCCTTGTAGGAACCATGCAATTTCACATGAGCTTTCTCCAAGATTGAAACCCATAGCTCATTCCCCTTGCGACTTGTTTCAAAAGTGGGCATACCCTGGCCTTCACAAGGAATCCAATCAGCCATAACCACTGGAACCCACTCTCCCTGCAATACAAATTATATTTAGATAAGAGAATATGCTCAAATACTTGTAAAAATTTACTAAAGTCAACCATTTAATGATTGCATTTTTTTTCACAATCTTGAAAATTAGACAAATTTAATTTTTACAACATGATTTCATCACCTCACTGCATAAAATGAAACATGAAGAAATGTATAATGATGTATGAAAATTATTGTTCAAAACTAACTATTAAATAATTTGAAGTAGAAAAAATTATTGTTTGATACACATGTTTGCATCATGCATTACACCATATACAAAAAAAATTAGTAATACATTATATTATTCATCATTTTGAATTTCTATTTAATTTATTTTTTAAAATGGAAAATAAAATAAAATGCAAATAGAATCATTATTTTTAATTTTGAGATTTTTGATTGACATTAAATAACCTTTGATTAATCTAAAGCTTTTCCCCCCCAATCACAGGGTCTGAGAATGATATATTAAAGTAATATGAAGATATATGTAGAAATTTTGTTAGAAAAACCTTAACAAAAAAAAAGATATAGATTTTTGAATGACATAAAATGGGCCATATTTTTATAAGTCCATATTATAATCATTTTTTTGGTGGAATTTAATTTTTTTCTTTAAACATATTTGTTAAAAATTTGTCTAAAATGACTTATTTTCATATCAAAAGAAGAAAGAATATGATCAAACATTTTATTAACAAGTGTGTTAGTCTAGCATTCCTTAGAGAATGACAACAATTGGAGAACACAATCATTTTGCATGTGGGGGAATGGTCGGGGAACATTTGTTGCTTGTGAATGTATTCTTTGGGGAAGTTGGATTTCATTTTTGTAAATGAAAATTTCATCAAAAATCAAATCATGTGAAATATTTAATTTTTTTGGTAAGGTTGCCAAATATATGAAAAATTATGGGGCAAGGTTGCATAATGGATGAAAAATTGGGAATAAAATGTGGACAAGGGATGAAAAATTTGGGGAAGAGGTTTAAAATGAATGAAAATTTTATTCAATTTTTGCATAATAAATGAATAGATGAATTTGTGACCTTTACAAGGTCCCCAAGGAAAACTTGGTTTGATTTTTTCCTCATTGAAGCAAGTTGATTAAGAAGTGGTGTTGAGTTGCCCATGGAAAACATCCCAATAACCATCTTTTTCCTTGGATGGTTTCATTTGGGGAAACATACATGGCGAAAAAGATGGACATTGAGCTTGAAATCTTATACTTCAAAAAATGATTTTAAACTATTACACCACACTAAAAATTATGGGGAAATAGTGATACCATACCTATGATTGTTATTTGGCACCAACTAATTCATAAAAGGTCTGGCCAAAAAAAAAAGAAAATTTTAGTGACATTTGCTAAAATTTGTTGAAAATTTAATTCCCATTTCAATTGTTGGAAAAACTATCATAATACAAACCCAAGATGTAGTTTGCATGTTTAATCTTCAATTGTTGAAATTTTAGAAAATTAAATTTGAAATTAAAACCTTATTTTAAAAAAATTAAATATTCAACAATTTTTTTTGATTGCCAATTATAAGTATGGTAGTTAAAATGTGTATGATAATTCAAGTCAAATCAATTAATTTTTTTAAGCAACTTTAAGTTAGTCATTTATGACAACCTAATTTTATCAAGTGGTATGTGTGATAAAAAAAACCTCCTTGATTCTTAGTTTGACAACAAATACAAACTTAAGTTGCATTCCTTTGTTCCCAACAAGAAAAAGGGCATATGAATTCTAAGATGAGACTAAAATGAACTTTTCAAGTTGAACTTTCAAACATATCAAATTACAATAACAAAAAAAAAAGGTTGGTTAGTGCATTTAAAATCAAAATGATGCATGAACAAGCCATGGGCTAACATGGATTCACAAGATTCACCATCACCCATCCTTGAAAAATGCATCACCTTCTTCCTCATAGTGTATTTTGTAGCTCCTTGTGAGGGGTCACATCAAAATGACAATTCAATGTGTGAGTTTCAATTTTTACCAAGTTATGATTCCGAATCTTTTTTTTAGTTCACAACTTCTTCATTTCTTATTCAAATTCGATGTTTTAAGTGTGTTTGTATTGAAAGTCATGAATAAAACTTTTCAATGTTATATAAAATTGTTCAAGAAAAGTTCGAATTTGACCTTTCAAAACATCATTTAAATGATCATGAATCATTTTGGCAATTTGATTTCCCACCCTTCAAATGGCCATAACTTGTGTTATATAAATCATTAAAAAAAATGCGACCCCATTTTATTTTAATACTCTTCAAAACCTTTTCAATAATTTAAAGAAAACCTAATTTGAACGAGGTTTGACCTCACAAATCCTTGATATAAAAATTCAAAACACCCCAAAGTGAAAGTGCATTGGAAGTGTTAGGGCTCCTTTCTTGCATTCCCACACACACCCCTTTTATCACTTGGGCATGTGTTTGGAGTCATGTCATGCCTATGGAATTGTTTTGGCCAGTCTCCCTTTTCTTGGCTCAACGTTGGTCATGAGGCCAAAGCTAAAGTCACCACAACTTGTCGTTTAAGAGTGTAAAACCTAGTGCCCCATTTAATTCATTACTCCTAGTTAATGCTAGACCCATCATTATATGAGGTCACCAAAGATCTCGAAAGATTATAATGTAATATTCACATAGGGTGGGTATATTCATTCCACAGTAATCAATTTCATAAGCTGTAATTTCATATGCACCAAAGTAGTACAAATAACTTATGGTTTATTTAGAATGTGGATTGAACACATGTTATGAACATTGTAAAGACTTCACTTTGGATTATGATGTGAACAATACTTTTAGTTGTGCATCTAGATGACAATCTCAAATGTTATTTTCTTCAAGTCTATTTGGCATCATACAATTATTACAATATATATACTTTGAAACATCGTACTTCTTGTGTCCAAAACTTGACAATGGGTAAGCTTCATTTATGGAGTCAATTTCTTGATATCTAGCACACGTTGATCAATAGTTTTGGTAGAGAATCTAAACCGAGAATAAATTTTATTGGTCATGTGGGACCATCTCACAAGTGTATAGAAGATGTATAGCTTCCATACTCTTTTACAAATCCTCTTCCATTTGGTCATGGTAGATTTGAACTAGGTTCAAGCTTGCTAGGTACTTGTTTTTCTGTGCTCTAATCAATGCAATGATCTCATTTTGTTCCTACTTAAGCTAGTAGAGTTTCTTGGACCTTATCTCACAAGGTATGAATGCTTTCATTCCTTTCCCTTTCCCCTTCTTTCCACTTCTTTGGACTACATGAAAACAATCCTTGCTTGTCTATTTAGAAATGTTGATGGGAGACTCCAAATCTATGAGGCAAACAATTCAAAGTGATTGAACAACCTAGCAAGTAAGAGTATGAAATGAGTGTTCATCAAACTTAAAATGGCAAGGAAATGAGCATGGCATTTGATGAGATCTCAATTGGGTTGTTTTCTTGAGCTTGATGTTGTTTTCCCAAGTTACCCAATCCCACCGCTTGACAAATGCCCACCCTCAAAGAAAAACCAGTAAAAAGATATGGCACTCAGAAGAAGATGGAGATCTAACATGAACAAACATCTATCAAGTGACCAATAATCATCCCAAACGAACATGGAAATATACAAGTCAAAACCTGTGGTACAGCAAAACCAAAGTATGTATCTTTTATGGCCTTTCATAATCTCAGCACCGTGAGTTTGATGATCCATAATAGAATCTCCACCACGTTGAAATGGCCACCTTCTAAGGAACAACTATAGAATCCTGAGCTCTACCTACTGTGGGAGTTAACATAAAGAAATACTTATGAAGATGTTCACCAAGTATTTCTGCCTTTCTGAATTGTTAGTGTGGGGATTTCTTGATTCTCATGAGAGTTATCTTGCACACACCACCTATGTTACAGAAAGCACTGAGAGTGATGGTCAACCTGCTTAGTGCCACCACCAAATAGGGCCCCACTTTCCAGGAAAATAAGGAAATTTCCAGGCAAGGTCTTTGCAGTCATACCAGCTCTGTCTGATGCCCTTTCTTGTTCTCTTCATACCAGAAATGTTGTAACATCTGATCAAAATGAATAAGCTGGGCACCTGACCATGTCTGTGCACTTCTGCTCCTGCACATGCATGGTCTGTCAACCAACTGTGGCATATATGCAAAGTAAACTCTTTTGGCAGAGCACTGGAAGTTTTCTCAAGTATGATCTCACCTCAGTTCTTATAGTGGTGATTATAAGAGGAACAGGAATGTGAACAGAAAAAGAAATGATGAATAAGGCACAAGTCAGCTACCTCACAGAGGAGAAAACAAGGATGAAAAGATGCACTCAGGGTACTGTGTGCCTACTGCTGTGCCCAGTATCATACATTCAATGACATGTAAAAAAATGAGACTTGAGAATGAGAGGACACAGAAAATAATGAAACTTACACTCAATAAGCGCCTGTGAATTTACAGAAATGCTGTCTATCTTCGAAACTGGTTTGCAGCTGCCTGTGCACCTTGTATTGATGCTTTCAACTCAGGTGAGAGATGTAGATTCAGTGATCTTGTCTGTGGTTGACCTGTTTCCTCTGATTCTAAACCATCCCTTTCTGAAGAGGATTCCAAAGAAACTGGCATTGGGAACTTCATTTGTGTTGGAGCATTGACTGGTCGCAGTCCTCTAGGTGCCGCATCAGCAATCTGCATAAAGCACCCAATCTCTATAAAGAGCTGCATATGATAAGAGCAGGCTGACTGGGGGAGAGGAAGGGCACCTTTCTCTGAAGGTTGTATACCCCTTGCCAACCACGCATCTCAAGTGGAATCACCAACTTCTGCATGGGCAATACCACAATACTTGAATTTTAGGTTTAAAGTCTGGAGCAGCTCCAGGAAGGCGGTGACCCAGATGACTTAGGATGTTCAATCTGAGTCTATCAAAACCTTACAATACTATCTCTTGAATCGGTGATGTACAGGAAAAGCTTTAAAAGTCACAAGGGGAGAGCCATCTGCACTTGGAAAGACACCACTAGCTTTACTCATAGGTGAAAGAGCTTTTGAAACTGGAAGAGAAAAATATATGAGAGATGAACCAAAGAAACTCAAACCTGTGGGTCCTCACAAAGCCAACAAAATTGTGTCTGACCTTCCAATCTTACCTGTAACCATGCCCACAGCATACCTGTGATTCTACTGTCCTGGTATCAGGAGGTGCAAATGTCAAAACACAGAACTGCTAGGCTGTACAATACAAATCTTTGGGCTTCCTTCAGGACGGTGGTGTGAGTAGTAATGATCTAGAGATCCTTGCCCTGAGATACCTTTTATGTGGGTGATAATGACTCCATATTTTCTTCCAGCCTAGCAAGGTATGCATATCAAAGAATAAACGCATGGGACCCAATGGAAGGTGTTTGGGCCACAAACCCCTTCAGAAAGGCTCTTCCAATTAGCAAGTTCAGGAAGGGAGACGCAGCCCACCACATTCACACAACCTACATCCACAAATCATACCCAATATACCCTACATCAACAATTGTCTTCACCATATACCCATACCATGATCTGCAGCTTTCAAAATGCACGAAATTGCCAAAGAACGTGACCTTTTTACTCGGAACATGTCTACCAGTGAAGAGATTCCAACTTGGCCATCACTCTGCATGTCTGTAGAAAATGTGACCTAAATTGACATTCAGCTGGAGTGAAAGAAGATCCATTCAATTGGTGTTTTGGCACTATGATGGTGAGATTCCCAGGTGTAACCTCATCAGCATACATCAGTATACATGGAACCACACTGACATTCTGTAAGAGAGTCAGATATATTCCACATACCCAGATTGCCAAGGCATATCTCTTGTTCCACCTCACTACCCAAATACTTCAGATAATGAAAATTGTATCCAGAACAAAAATCCAGCAAACTGCAGGAGATTTTGACTGGAGAAGTTTGGTGACTTCAAGAAGGGAGGCAAGCTGGACTCCAGATGGGACAAAGTTGGAAGTTACATACCTAATAGGACAGATGTTGGATAGAACTCTGGAAATACAACATCTGTCACACCATCAATTGCATAAATCTCACGATAGAAATGCTCCATAGCCTGAATGGTCTCTGGCTCTGGTACTTTTGCAGCTGCATGAATCCATACCCGTCCTGGTTCAATCCAATTCAAAGGAGTACATCATGAGTCACCCGACACTCATTTTATGTCTATGAAAACATCTGCTCCTCTCCCCAGACTCTCCTGTCTGATCCTCTCTGGGTGATAATCCGGTGCCCAGATACCCTGACATCTAGTTGACTATTGTTTCTACCAGAGCTATATTCATCATTGTATCCTAAACGCTAATTTGACCAGATCTCCACATCTATGCAATTCATGAACTGCGTGAAAAATATTATCAAGGACCAAACCACATTACTTATGAAGCTCCAAATCTAGAACTGGGCAAATAAAGCCACATCCCCTTACAAACTGCAAAATGCCTTTGAGACGAAGCCAAAGAACCACGTTCAATGAGAAATTTTAGGGTTTTGTTCAACACCTAAAATGAAAAGCTGCTAATGTCCAGCTCTGTCTCCTGGGTATAATCTGCTACAATTTAGAAGAATTGAAGGTGAAGAATCTGTTGTAATTCATCGTGTCCGAAAGGACAAACAGAAGCATATTCAAGAAACCCTTCTCAGAAATTGTGAATCAAAGAAACAACAACTAGGTTGAAGTTGAAAACCTGGACTACTTCATATGTGTACCAATGGATGCCTCTATGTCACTAATGTCCCTGGCAGCAAAAAAATTCTCTCTCATCTCTGTGAGCTCCACATGTATGCATCAACCCTTATTTGCTTTGAAACCCTCACAAGGTTGAAGTACCAAGGGTTAAATGAAGTATTGATTTCTATGGATGGACAGGAGGATTCTAAGAGTGCATGCAAATTGCGAACGGTCTGCAATCGCTGCTCTTGAAGGAGATTCTCTTTCTATTCGATGAATGGTAATCAGGAAAGAACTCAAGTCTTTGGCAAAGTCGCCAGAGACAGAAAGAAAACCCTAGAGAGGGAAAGAAAGCAAACCTCGCACGGGAGCAGGCCACGAACGTCCCTCTATACGTTTAATGCCGTGCACTAGCAACGACGCCCACGGCTGATGCAGCGTTATGCACGCGTTCCTGTACCCCTGCTTCTCACTCATCGCTCTCTCTGTCTCTTCCTCGTCAAACAACAACAGAAAAAACAAAGAGAACAAAAACAAACACAAGAAGAAGAAGAAGAAGAAAGACGACAACACCAAGTGTGTTTTTTTTTTACAAAAATTAAATAAATATATTTTTGGCAATTTTTCTCACCGCGGCGACAGAAAAAATAAATCTAGGGCGATTGTCTTCCGAGAAAAACATGCGTTTTTTTCGCCGTATTTTGAGGGGGAAAAAGTCTGAGTTCGCCATATTTAGACAAAGGGTTTCTGCAGTTCGCCAAAACTATGGTAGCCACACTGGTGATCATCCACAAGAGGAATTTGCCAAGTTTGGCTTAGGCTACAGTCCAAAGAGAAAATTAGGATATTTTAGGAATCCTCCTATATAGTTCGGGGACCTCCTGGAAACCCATTGTCTAAATATGGCGAATTCAAATTTCCTTTTTGTTTGTTTTTATTTTTTTTCTTGGCCACATTTATGCATTTTAGCCCCAAAAATCATTTGTAACATGTCACTCTGGAATTTTAACCCTAGTAAGGTATTAAGTTATGCCCTGTTGTTGTGTGGATAAGGATGTTCTCTAATTTCCTTTAAGCATTTTTGTTCCAAGATGGAAAAATAAATAAAAAATTGAGAGAGAAAATAAATTAGAACAAAAAAAAATGCATTTTTCACTTTTTTTTTGGCCTTGTTTTGAAGCAATTGTAGATATAAATTGTGAAAAGTTAATTGTAGTTTTGCTTGTTATTGATTGAAAGATGGCCTAATGAACATTATTTGTGTTCATTCTGATGATATCCTTTGTCAAACTTGTTTTCCATTCATTTATCATTACGTCAAAACATGTCATCCATAACTAAACCAATATAACTACACATAGCATAAATGATTAGAAATGGCATAAATGACTAACCTAGTCAAAAAGGACTAATCATGGATGCTATGTTTTGATGTATGATTTGCACACATGACTAATTTATGTTATTTGAGTATTCATTTACCATATTTCACAAATGCAATCCTGATGTAATGTACAAGGTATATATATTAAATATGTCATAAAAACGTGTGGCACCTAACATCACCATAACCTTTCTTTCAAATAAAAACTTTCATCCAAATTCATAGTGGATTTTGAGGATTGTATATAAAACATATAAACTTACAAGGTATTTTGGAAAACAAAATGGGTAGTTGTGTGCAGTTTATTTTTTGAAATGTTTCATGTTTTTTTCTCATGTACATGTCAAGCATCATAGGAATTTAATTTTTTAATAAAAAATGATTATTTCTTTAATTTTATCTTAGATTATTTTAAATTATTATAAACTAGTCTGTTATAAATTATTTTAAGTTGTTTCATTTTTGGTTATTTTAGGCCTTTAAAAGTTATTTAAAATTATTTCACCTTAGGTTATTTTAAGTTATTTCATTATAGGTTATTTTAAATTATTTTAGGTTATTCCATTTAGGTTGTTTAGAAATATTATACTAAAGTTTATTTTTTATTATTTCAAGTTATTCAACTTTAGGTTAAAATTTTAGGCTATTTTAAATTATTCCACCCATGACTATTTTTTATTATTTAAAGTTATTGCACCTTATGTTAGTCTAAATTATATCTTACATTATTTTATGTTGTTCGAAGTTATTCTATTTTAGATTATTATAAGTTATACTTTATAATAAGCTATGGTGTTATAACCTAAACCAACTTAGGTTTACATAACTTAAAATGACCAATAATAACTTGGGATAAAATTACCTAAAATAACTTAAGATAGATAGTTCAAAATAAGTGATAATAGCTTAAATTGATGTAAGCCTAACTTAAAAGCATAGCTTATGGTAATTAGTTTAGGGTAGCCTACAATAACCTACATTGATTTAGGAATAACCTAGGGTTAGCATAAAAGTTCAACCTATGTTAGCTTACACATAGGTTAAGAAAAAAATGTGCATAATAACATGTGATGGCAAATCATTTCATTTATTCAATACTAATATAATGGTTAATGATTTGTTTTTTAAACATGAAAATCAAGGGATCGAAGGTCATGCGTTTAAATAGTCACACTTGCACCCCAAGTTGGTGAGTTAGACAACCTAGGATATAACCTAAGTTTTTAGTTGTCGAAGTTAGCCTAAGTTCTTAGCCTATCTTAATTATGAATTAACAAGTTAGCTAATGAATTTGGTTAGCTATTAGTGAATTCACTTTAGGGAATTGACCACTTTCACCATGATAAATTTGTTCAAGTTTATTTGAAATCAACTGAAATACAAAGTGAATTGTGACACATTTTGATGTAATGAATGTCAATAGAACAATTGAATACAATAAAAAATATTGAATTATTATAATCTCATGCAATCATATAGTTCATTTTTCTAATATAGCATAGTTTACTTAGTATTGTAAAATAAATATATAATTTTATAGCAATTTTATAATTATTTAAAAAAATTCCACATTTTTAATATAACAAATTTTTAGGACTTCAACATAGTAGAAGGATTGGAAAGATGCCATCTAAATTCACTTTGTACAAACTTTTTAAATTTTATATAGTCTTAGTTGGTATTTTTTGCATTAAAACCTTTTTTTATGCAAAATATTTTTTGGATAACATGAGCAAAAATTTTAAAAATTCATTTATCTTATAATTCATAATAAGTTAAATTGATATTATTATTTCATATTCTATTGTAAACCCAACAATATATTATGTTCTAGATCTTGCAATATGTCATATATGTAATGTATTATAGCATATATTGTAATTTATGAAATATATTATACATTATATATACAACATAACATGTGAACATATTATTCAAAACATTATATACAATATTTTAAAACTTTGTATAATACATTAACATTATATGCATTTAACATGTACATTTATTTAATAAAAAGTATGTTATATGTTATATGTTTGTTTGTCTATGCTAGTCATACCTACCCCTTTTAAGCCTATCTATGTATCTTGTTAGCCTTACACATCCACATGGACATGCATGATTTGAAATAAATAATTATGAACTATTAGGAACCATAGGGGAACATACAAGATTTGTTTTTAAAAGGCAATTTGCATAATTTGGAACCTTGCTTTTTGGGCATTGGCATTACATTCATACAACTAATAATTTTATACATAATGATAATGTCATATATAAATTAATAAAAAAATAAAATAAAAATAAATATTAAATAAAAATATTTATTGAATAATACAAAAATTTGACCTTAATGAATTGTTTTCATTAAAACTTAACATGAATAATTTAAGTTTCACTCAAGGTGAAATTAATTTTTTAAACCCCATAATGAATTGGGTTTTAATAAAAACATATATACATTTTTTTAATAATTTAAGTACATAACTAACTAAGTACATAAATAAGTAAATAAATAAAATACATATGTGGATACATAACTACTTAGGGGTCGTTCACACTTGCAAGTAGTGATGTAAATAATGGTAGAGTTAAGTATCACAATTCACATAAGGGCAACTATCATCCATAACTAACTTACATGGCATGTTGATGTGGCATTTTATTTACAATGTTATCAATGGTGATAGCATCATTGATATTTTAATTACAAATCAAGGTAAATTGTTAAAATATGAAGATTAATGTGTCTACCATCATTGGCAAGTTATGAACCTATGCACAAGGTTGATAAGTTATCAACTTCATGAGTTCTCCTACTCCATCGTTGCAACGTAGTCCTTTCCATCATTGCAAAACAATTTGTTCCAAATTCATTTCAACGTTCATTGCCATCATTGCCACTCACTTGCAACACACACAACAACACCACGATGAGTTTTTTAGAATATGTAGGGAATTCCATTGCCACAAATGGAGGTGCATGGCGTGGATCAACATTCAAAGGCGATCAAACATCACGACAACAACATGGCAATTGTGAATAGCACGAAGTTTTGATACTAATCAAATGCAAGCATCTCAAGCATGTAGCACAAAAATAGTTGGTGGATCCAAGAGCACAAATGGTGCTAGTAGTGCAAAGAGGGAACAAAATTGTAGAAGATCTACAAGTGCACATTCACACTAAAGTTCCCAAGAACGAGAAGATGTGCAAAGAAAAATGGAATGGATTCAACTCTGATTACAAAATGTTGTTGTATCACAAGGGGACCAAAAACCACATTTTGTTTTTGGGAGATGACGACAGAAGAACGTGACAAACATCACTTACCTCACCAATTCAACAAAAAAATTATGAAATAATTAAAGTTTTTCAAGGAGAGCAGATCATTAATGCATCACTTCATGTGAAAGACTTGCAAGTAGAAGGTGATGGGAGTTACATTGCATCGATATTGGGAGTTGACACATGAAAAGAACAAGATTTTGCAAAGTTGTTGCCACATTCATTTGTGGGAAAGTTGCTTGGTGATCATTGTCCATATGAACAACTTACAGAGCCAAAACAACATAATTCACAAAATGCAAAAGCATATTTCGTGAACCTAGATGATGTGGTCAATAATCCTCAATAAGGTGACCCTAATGGCCCTTACATTATTAATTTGTCAGATTTGCCATTTGCACTTGCATCACCTCTAGGGACATCGATCACTGTAGGGAGCACAAAACAAAAGTGAAAGAGAATGAATGCATTTTCACGGCTAGTTATTGAAGCAAACAATAAAAACAACAAGTTACATGTTGAAGTAATGGATAAAATTACCTTATGCAGTTCAAATTAGAAGAACGCCAAATGGTGATTTAAGATCACAACAATAAGGAGTAGTTGCACTATTTCAAGTAATGAGACAAAAAACTTCACAAGACAAGCAAGACCATGGTAAATGTTCTTTCAAACTTTAACACCACCATGTGCCATGTTTTTATTCAAGATAAGAACATGATGCCTACACCTCTTTTTGCTTTAGATTCATCATTAGACAAAAAAGTAATCCCAAATTCAGCTTGATGTCAAAGCTCTTGATGTCAACTTGATTCAAATGCAAATTCATCATCAACAGATATAATTCCAGTTTCAAAACACACTAGTTCAGTCATGGCATCAAAGACCAACTTCCGTGTCATTGAGGTTTCCTGAAATACAAGTTCAATTCACATGTTAATATCTTGTTCTATGTGGTCTATTTCCAATTGATATTGTTCAAATATAACTCTTTGCTTTGTTCCTAACATTTCCACATCCTATAAATTTGCTTCAACATAATTGTCCACTGCTTATTGATCTATAGGCCTTTGATTATTAGGAATGCTCAATCCAACAATTTTAGGATTCCCATTCTATTATCTAAATCCAATTGATCCATTAAGGTTTGAAAGTCAAAATCCTTACCATTAATGATCATGTTGTAAAAAACACAACAACAAACCACCACATCAAGACAAAGAGGATGTTTAAATTTGTTTTCAAAAGCAACTTTTTAAAGGTTTCTTCAAGATCCTGAACACATTCTCTACAACACTTCTACCTCTATTCAAAAGTTTATTGAATAGGCTTTTAGAATGGTATGGTGCATGTTTCCAACCTTTTTGTGCTAGATTAGCAACCATGGCAACAAGGGGTAACCTTTGCACCCAAGTATGTAAGGTCAAATGTCTTCCTCACCTTGATTTTGTTGGAATAAATCAAGATTGACTTTGTGGGATTCATTGAAATTGGCCTTGGAAATCCACAAGCCAACAAGATTTAGTAGAAGCCTAAAATTTTCATGCAACAATAAGAGGAGTGGTGAAGAGAGAATTATGGAAAGATTAAATCAAATTTGCATTCCCAATTATTAAGCCTCCAACCAAGCTAGCAATAGCCCCCACTACTATGTGAGAGGGGATGGAGTCAAGTCAAATCATCATCCTATTAGTTGTGTGTTAGAAATTGCTAAAACCATTCAAAGGACCTCAATGTTCCATAAAATGAATACCCAGCTCTTTGGAGAACTTAAAGAAAAAATTCACAAAATTTGGAAAGCCCAATTAGAAGGAGCTACATTTTTTACAAAATTAAGGAAAGCCATTAGGTTCTATAGAGAATTTTCCAAGGTAAAGGCTACAAAATTTTGCAAAGAATTTGAGCTAAAACAAGACTTGGAGTGCACTTAAAGTAGCTTGCAAGACACGATTCAAGATGTGGGGTAGGATAACTAGTGAATACCTTTAGGTAGAGAATCAAGGAGTTGGAAAATGTGAAAGTGGTTAGACAACAAATTAGGGCGAGACTCAAATGGAAACAAAAAGATTACACTATAACCAAGGAGTTTTTTGTAGCCATTAAACCAAAGCCTAATAAAATTGGAATTTCTACCCTCAAGGATGATGTGGGAGTGATAGCCACAAGTCAAATAAAGATGGAACGAATTTGCTACAACTTCTATAATAAGCTTTATAAAGCCTAGGAGGGATCATCTTAGGAATGAAGAGTTGCAATGTTATAATGTCTTGGATTCTCTCCCTAGGAAATATGTTGAATGGATGAATAAGAAGCCACACCTCTTTCTTTGGAAGAACTTCAAGCACCAACAAACTCCATGGCCAAAGGCAAAGCCCCAAGACCTGATGGTTTGATGGTAGAGTTTTACACCTTCTTCTAGGATCTAATTAACATATTTAACTACTTCTGAATGATTGAAGCAACAATCAAGGATGGTGGTTTTCCCAATGGGGTGAACAAAGGACTAATCACCATGTTATTCAAAGTTAAAGATAAGGAGAATTTTAAAAATTGGTGGCCGATCACCTTGCTAAATGCATCCTACAAGATTTTTGCGAAGGTTCTTCAAATGAGGTTGCAACCAATCCTCATGGAGGTAATAGATAGAGATCAAATTGCATTTTTGCCATTTAGATTCATCTTGGATAATGTTCTCTTAACAAATGGAACAATTGACTAGGCTTGGCACATTAACCAACCATTGGTTATGTTCAAGTTGGATTTTGCAAAGGCGTATGACAAGGTAAATTGGAGTTTCCTATTTGATGCCATGGCAAAGATGGGAATGTCTTAAGAATTCATTAGGATGGTAAAATTGTTGTTCAACGATGCCATAAAAATGGTTTGTTTAAATGGGTGTATCAACAAATCTTTCAAAATAGAAAGGAGATTTAGGCAAGGGTGCCCCTTGGTTCTTTTTTTATTGTCAGGGAAGTCTTGAATTTCATGTTCAAATAGGCTCTTAAATTTGGGGACATTAGAGGAATTACCCTATTGGGAAGAATAATGCAACAAATTATTTCACAATACACTAATGATACAACTTGAATTATTAAGGGAGAAGAAGAAAACTTGTCAAATGTTGTTAATGTGCTACAACATTTTTTAGACATAAGTGGGTTGGAGCTGAACTGGAAGAAGTCCATGGTTTACTAGAATCACAAACAAAGTCGCAAGAAACTAACATGGACAAAAGAGCTCAAATGGAGGTGGGCCCTTAACAATGAACTACTTAAAATGTTTGACACACCTTTGGGGCTTGGCTTGGCTTGGCTTGGATGAAAAAGAAGTGGACACTTTTTTGATTGAAAAGATCTACAAGAAGTTAAAATTTTGGAACATGATCCATTTACTAATAGCGGGTCGAGCTATAATTGTCAACTTTGTCTTGGCATCAACCTTGTTGTTTTTGGTTAGTGTATTGGGGGGGGGGGGAGCACAATAAATTTTTTCTTCGGAATTTTTTAGGGGTTGGGGGGGATCAATATGCTATAACTAAAGTAAAATGGTTTGATTGTTGCACGAGTAAGTATATTGGACTTGTTTTGGTTTCATTGACCTAGAAGAAGCTATGGATGCTTTGCTATGTAAGTGGGTTATCAAAGCCCTAAAACTTGGCAATTCAAACCTCAAACTTTTATTACATTTCAAATTAACAATGTGCAAACCTTCTAAACACATGAACTTGGGCCCGAAAATGAATTGGGTTTTGGTTGGAAACCACAGTCCATCTCTAGTAAAAGGTATAGGGGAAGATCTCAAAGGCTTGGAAACAAATGGTTGAAAAGTTGGACTTCTCCCCATCGCAAGTAGCTAAGGCCATAAAGAGAGTAAACATATGGTGGGGCTTTAGTTTTAAGGGGTTGAAGTTTGGACTATCCGTTCCTAAAGTTCAAGAGTTGTACAACTTTGGCCTACGCACTTTAATGGATCTATTGAAAGTTGAAACTAAAGATTTCCATTCCTAAGATGAATTGAAATTTTTATTTCCTTTGGAAGAAGGGGAATATAGTTGTTGGCAATGATTAATTAGTAGCTTGTTTAAATGTTGGATCAAAGAACTGAGGTAACCAACTTTTAGATTTAATTGGGACGGGGGAGTGGTGAAGTATTTACAATGACGAAACTATGTCCAATTCAATCATGGTTTTTGCTGCTATTCAAGGGTTATGACCATATGTTGACAATTCAATTTAGTAAGAAGTGGTCATTCCAAAGGAGGTCTAAGTATTCACACTTGGAGAGTATTTTAAGACATTCCAGTTGTTAGTTGACCAACGAGTGTTTAAAGGGGTCTTAAGGAGAGACTAGGTTCGCACCAAGATAGGTGTAAGGGGGGCAACAATGAAATAGTTTTATGGGGCTTTAGGTGATCTCACATTTGACCTTGGAAACTAGAAGTGGAATAGGTATGTGGAGCTAATGAATTACACGACCAAGCAAGGGAGGCAACTAATTAAATCTAGGAGTTTTCTTGTTCATGATGTGCTTGGAAAGTGCGAGGGTTCCCTCCCCCATAATTTTCAGCTAAATTGGAGAGATGTTTAAAACAAATGTAGAGCCAAGAAAGACTTAGGTTTCATGTGGTTATTGTGGCACCAAGTGCTTGTGGTCAATAGTTGGTAGGCCAATGCTAATTACAACATCCCAATGGATTGCTCGTCCTATGAATGTGCATTTCTAAATCTGTCACCCATAAATTTTGGTTTTGCTCAAGAGTTATGAAGGCTTGGGAACTTGCTTTTTCATTCCTTTTCTAGCTTCAATTACCTATAAACATTATCGGGTCTAAAAAAACCTTAAAGCTTGAACAATGTTTGTTCAACAAATGGCTACCTAATAGGGTCAAAAAATTCAACTCTTTATGGACCTTAATTAAAGTGTCACTATGCGGGCCATTTGGATTGAAAGAAATGATCTAATTTTCAACAACAATAGGTGGCATGAGGCCAAGCTCTAAAATGTCATGTGAGAAGGGTTGATTGATTACGAGAAGATTGAATGGCAACATGTGTTGTAGAAAATTCAAAAGAACCTAAACAATGAAAATACAATTTTAGAGGTCTTTGATAGGGTATGGGGTCCACATCATGTAATCTATTCATGTGATGGTTGAAAGGTTAGATGGTGTTATTAACCACCTTTGAGTGGTAATATTTCTTGGTAAACTTTGGGGCTTTGGTTGATTGGGGTTTGTTTTTCCCTAGTCCCTCTGCCCTTTCTAGATGGTGTTTTTCTTTGCAATGGAATTTTTTGTTTGTTTCAAAAAAACAAAAAAAAAAACATTTACATAAGGCCGTGTAAATGTATTCAACAAATATTTACACTAGCTTCATGCAAGTGTAAAAAACAATATATACACTACAACATGATAAATGTAAGTGTGAAAAATTGGACGTGTAAATGTAAATGATTTACATTAACGTTGGATTTACACACCACATATACAACTATTGACACTTATAGCCACAACATTCATATATTCCACATTGGGTTGCACTCATAACCAATTATTAATGTGGATTACAAATAGGTGTATTCATTAACAATATATGATTTATACACTTACCTTGCCAAAAATATTTCCATGAAGCCACATGTAAGTGTAAAATGATATTTACATGCCAAATAAGGTAAGTATAAATGCCAAAAATTTGGTAAGATTGCCCTATTTTTACACATAGGGTAATATAATATGTGTATTTACATTTATCTTTCCCTTTTAATAACCAATAAATCTTTATGTATTACATACTTAAAGCATGTTCAATAGTAGTAATAGAATTGTGTGTATTGTATTTTTTGGATGAAGTTGTGTACATAGTTAAACATTGTGAAACTTTGTTAAGCTAGTAAAAGTGCACATGTTAAGAGTGCTTAACAAGGGTGTGTATAGTGGGAAATGATTGCTTTTCATTGGTCAACCATAATGATTAACTCAAGTGTTGAAATTTAAATAGTCTTTCACTATGTACAATCCATTTTTTCAAGTTTATGGATGGGTATGGGAGTGGACTTAACATTACATGTTGGACATGTTAACATGGATGGAGGCTCAAATGGGTATTGTTGTTGGGCATGTTCTTACAATTGAGTCCTATATCCTTTAAACATTATTGAGGATCAATTTGGTTCCCTCCCTTCCTTGTACTCATAGCTAGGAACATTGTTTTGAAATTTGACACACATGGGTTGTATCTGCCACATCATTGAGGAAGGCCTCCCCTTTTGATGAAAGTTTCTTCTCTTGGGCTACCCATTATAAGAATTTTTGTGAGCTACCTAGTGTAACACCAATGTGAAAGTTAGTGAGGCTTTTTTCCCAACATTTTCAACATTTTGAAAATAGGAGTTAAGTCAAATGATGCAATGCCATTTTTTATCACAATCTCCAACTATCCAAGATTTTTGTTTGCCTTAAAAAGGATGAAAATCAACGTTTTTTTCTAAACTACTTTTGGATAGCCAACTTTGATTATCTATAGCTCATTCATTCCAACTCCTTTTGGACGTCCTTTTTTTCACATGATTCATATGCATACCCTCTATCCTTCATTAGTGTTTTACAATAAATGGAGCACAACATCTTGATCCAAGTCTCCAAAATATTGCAATTTGGAAGATTGTGCAAAACTAAAAAGTTTCAACTTTCAACAACCTAACAATTTTCCATTTTTCATCCAAATCTCATTTTTTCCACTAAAACATTTAGCTTGAAATCATCTACAACTCCTCCAAATTGAATTTTCAAAAAACTAACATTTTTCATGACTTTTAGGTTCATTTGTGGGGAGAGATGATTTTTTTGGATTAGGACTATTTTGGTCCAATGTCAATTAAGGTACATAATTTTTCATGTAGGCTTGACTACTTTTGAAAAGGCCTTTAAATTAGGTGAACTTATGTTATATATCTAGCAAAACCCATTTCTAAACAATCATCTTTGGACTAATGTTGGGCAGTTATTGGCTTTTATGAAAAACCTCCATTTATATATATATATATATATATATAAATAAATGGTTCTAGTTTCAACTACATAAAAAATTGAACCTTGGGTCCATTTTGAGTCTAATTCTTGAAAAAATGAATTTAGCTTCAAATTCAGGTTTTAATTCTAGAAATCAGATTTGGTTTTGGTTGGGTTTTGGGTAATTCAATTCAAAACTAATGATAAATTTCTAGTGAACCTTTAAATAACCTCCATTTCCACTCCTTTTTTCCAAAAAAAACATTTTCAAATTGTTTTTATTTTTGTTTTAGTTTCAATTCCAAAACTAGGTTTGATTCTAGACCCAATTTTGATTTTGATTTTACAACCAAATCCAAAATCAAACTTGGTTTGGGTAAGTATTGTGTTGTGTGTGTAAGTATAAATACATTTGTGTAAAATTGGGTAATTATAAAAATTTACTTATTGTGTAGACACATCTTTTACATTTACATAGAGAACTATAAAAAATCCAATAACATTTACATGGCCCTATGTAAATGTTTGTGGCAAGGTAAGTGAAATTGTATATCATAGTACCTGGGCCAATTTTACATTAATGAAATTATTTATGATTAAATAAAACTTTGATGAATATTTTGTGTTGTGTTGGAAGTTTTTAAAACCCTAATTGCCAAACTTTGAAAGTTCACAAAACCTTGTGTGTTGCTATGATTGGCCTACTCACCAAGGGAACATTGTTGGGGTAAAAGTAGTTTTACTCCTCCATCCTAGCATGCATACTTGTTTTGCATTACATCCACCTTGTTGTAGCTCTTGGTTGTTGAAAATGTAATATGGATTTTGATGGAGAAAACTAAAGGAGGAGAATAGTTTGTTGAAACTAGAAGACAATGTCTTTGGGAGAATGTTTATATAGACTAGTGGGAACCCGTGACCTTTGGTCACTATGAAATCCCCCAATTTATTTATTTAAACCGTATTTATTTCCTTTAAACCGAGATCGTGCCCCTCCCGAGCAAGATGGTTCCGGTAGACGTGCAAGCCCTCCCAAGGGGCCTCCTCTTCCTCTTCGTCATTGGTTTAATAAGGGTTGTTGTGTTGAAGGGGGGAGAGATAGGTGAAGAGGTCCATTCTGTGGGAAAGGTAACCAAGGAAACAAAAGGGATCCCAAGTTCTAGTGTAAATTGAGAATTGTTTTGGTTTCCCTAGTGTAAAGTCAACTAATTAAAAAAAAAAACCAAATTTTATTGTTGTTTTCATTTACCCATAAACTTGGAAATGTGGCAACCTCTTGTCCATTTATTTTGAAAAAAAAAATCATTTTTTAATATTTAAATAGGTTGCAAAAACTTTAGTGTATCAATAGATCATTAATGTATCGATAACATATGGTTAATAATAGTTCATTGTAATTGAAAAATGATGAAAAATGTATATTAGGTGTCAAATTTTCATATGTAAAGTTTATTTCTCACATGTGAAAATATATTAATAA